>ENA-ORXT01000382-ORXT01000382.1-marine-metagenome-genome-assembly--contig:-NODE-382-length-73098-cov-11.664302_pt1 | contig 73098 bp, 57 predicted proteins | sample MGYA00237868_ERZ511482 | MGnify/ENA metagenome assembly ERZ511482 | reverse complement strand
ACATAGCTTTTTTGCTCTAGAATAGTTATGCCTTCCCTATGATTTTGTATGTGGTGATAAAAGTGCCTCTCTGATTTCGGTTGAAACACATAGTTCACAATAGTGTACATAGCAGACATAGCGGTGCTTACGTTAGAATGGCTATGCCTTCTATGCCTTCACTATGTTTTTGTATGTGGTGAAAAAAGTGCCGCTTTAAGTTCGGAGGAAACACATAGTTCACAATAGTTTACATAGCAGGCATAGCGGTGCTCACATTAGAATGGCTATGCCTTCTATGCCTTTACTATGTTTTTGTATGTGGTGAAAAAAGTGCCGCTCTGAGTTCGGCTGAAACACATAGTTCACAATAGAGTACATAGCAGACATAGCTTTTTTTGCTTTAGAATAGTTATGCCTTTTCTATGTGGTGAAAAAAAAATGACGCAAACACGTTTTTTCTTTCTTCGGGATAGGGGTAGAAGTGGTATGCAGTAGTCTAGATCGGCAATGAAGCAGGTCGTAATGCAGGCTCGCCGAGGTACGAGAAGAGACAAAGTACGACTATGCTGAATGCCGATATAGGCTGCTGTGTAGGAACGGATGGCCCGCCCTAGAGCGCTTTTATTTCAAAGCGATCTAGGGATCCCCCTCACATTTTTTATAATAATTAATTTACAGTGACGATGTTCAAATAGCAGGTTACTCGATCTCCCTCAGATAAGCTTCCACCTTTTTTATCCAAATCATTTTGTCAGCGTCTGACATCCAACTTGCTTTGAAAGCGTTTTTAGCTAAATGTGCGATCTGTTCAAAACTTAGATCCAATGCCTCAGCAGTAGCGATGTAGTTCTCATTCATATAGCCTCCAAAGTATGCAGGATCGTCAGAGTGAATTGTCGCAAGGATGTTTTTATCTAGCATTTTCACCAGCGGATGATTGCGTAAATCTGGAACTACTTGTAGCTCCTTATTGGAGAGTGGACACAAGGTGAGTGGGATTTGTTTTTCGGCAAGTAGGCTAACTAGTTTTGGATCGTCCATACATCTGTTGCCATGATCGATTCTTGTAACTTTGAGTAAATCAAGTGCCTCCCAAATATATTCTGCGGGACCTTCCTCACCGGCATGTGCTACGGTAAGGTATCCGAGGTCTAGTGCCTTTGCATATACACGCTCAAATTTTGAGGGTGGATTGCCAAGTTCTGAAGAGTCGAGACCAACTGCAGCAATCCATTCTCGATAAGGTGTTGCTTGCTCTAAAGTTTTGAATGCCGAGGCCTCATCGAGATGCCTGAGAAAAGACATGATGAGTTTGTGGCTGATACCCAGCTTGCTTCTTCCGTCCTCCAACGCACGATGAATTCCTTTGATGACCGTGTCAAAAGAGACGCCACGATCGGTATGTGTTTGCGGGTCAAAAAATATCTCGGTGTGTACTACATTCTGCTCATGAATCTTAGAGAGGTATGCCCATGTCAGATCGTAGAAATCTTGCTCGTGAATAAGCACGCCTGCGCCTGCATAATAGATATCTAAAAACTCCTGAAGATTGTTGAAACTGTATGCTTTCTTAACTTCTTCTATGGAGTCATATGGAATGCTAAGGTTATTGCGCTGGGCAATTTCGAACATCAGCTCTGGTTCAAAACTCCCTTCTATATGTAGGTGTAATTCTACTTTAGGTAGGCCTTCTATAAATTTTCTTCTTTCGGTATTATTCATTTATTTCTGTTTCGAATTCTATTATTTTTACTTCTGGTCTTACCTTTTGACTTTCGGCGATTGCTCTAAAAAAAGCTACTGCTGTAGAAGATAAACTCGGAGTGTAAGATTTGTCATTGTATTTGTCGTTGGCAGATAATTTTACGATAACTGTATTGGTAACTGGATTGACATAAATATTTTGATTGTAGACACCTTGTGCCATAAACTCTCCCATATCTCCATCGACGATCCACCACTGATATCCGTAACCCAACAATCTGCTAGAGTGTTCGTTTTTTCCAGGCTTTAAATGCGGGGCATCAGGCGTGACGGATTCTCTGACCCATTTCTCAGGTACAATTTGCTTTCCATTAAATCTTCCCTTGTTTAAATAGAGAGATCCAATCTTAGCGAAGTCTCTCACAGTTGCATTAAATCCGCCGAGCACGGCCTCCATTTTTTGATCATCGACTATCCAGTAGGCGTTGTGCTCTGCGCCAATCGGATTCCAAAATTTTTCTTGCATATATTCTGTAACTGACCCGCCTGTTGCCTTAGTGAGAATCATACCGAGTACATGGGTGTTGATACTAACGTAATTGTTGAAGGTTCCCTGCGGATGATCGTTGACAAGTGTTGCAGCAAATTTATCTTGAGAGCTACCCCAAGCAAATCCTCTTCCCCAGCGATTGATATCACTGTTGAAGTCGCCGTAGTCTTCGTCGAATTTTACACCGGTACACATTTGTAGAATATTTTTGATGGTAATTCCTTCGTAGCCTGATCCTTTCAGGATGGGGCAGTATTCGTCAGCGGTTTGTTCTATACTTTTGATGTGTCCTTCTTTGACGGCAATTCCTACGAGTGCAGATATAAAGGATTTTGCCATTGACCAAGATATATTCTTGGTATCTTTTGTATTTCCAAGGTAGTATTTTTCATAAACGATATTACCATCTTGAATGACAAGTAGGCCTGTTGTTCTAGAATCTTTGATGAAGTCTTCAGTAGAGATTTTTGTTCCTTGATGTATGAACGTATTAGGCAGATCGATTGTCTCTCCAAGAGGGTAGGTGTATAGGTTAGGTGATGGGGTGAGCTGACTTACATCCATGATCTTATCAAAGGATCTGAAGTTTTCGACTATGCGATCTTCGTCGAAGAGGTGGATGATATGGTTTAGTCTTTTTAGTTTTGGGTAGAGTAGCAGGATAGCGATTATTGCTATTATCAATATGCCGATTAGGCCTTTTTTTATTTTACTCATGTAATGAGAGGGTTGTTTCTCACAAAGTACGAAAAGTTTTAAAGGGGCTGCTCTGACTTCGGTTGAAACTCATAGTTTACATAGTGAGCATAGCTGTTTTCGCGTATCGGTGCAAGTAGAGATGGCTATGCCTTCTATGCCTTCCCTATGTTTTTGTATGTGTTGAAAAAGGCTGCGCTGAGTTCGGTTGAAACACATAGTTCACAATAGTGTACATAGCAGGCATAGCTGTTCTCACATATCGGTGCAAGTAAAGATGGCTATGTCTTCTATGCCTTCCCTATGTTTTTGTATGTGGTGAAAAAGGCTGCGCTGAGTTCGGTTGAAATACATAGTTCACAATAGGTTACATAGCAGACATAGCTGTTTTTGCATTAGAATGGCTATGTCTTCTATGCCTTCCCTATGTTTTTGTATGTGGTGAAAAAGGCTGCGCTGAGTTCGGTTGAAACACATAGTTCACAGTAGTTTACATAGCAGGCATAGCTTTTTTTGCATTAGAATGGCTATGTCTTTTATGCCTTCCCTATGTATTTGTATGTGGTGAAAAAAGAACGCCCATCGCCTACGCACAGAAATTAGTTTCATAAAATTTATGGAATCAATAGAATCTATTCGTCTATATAATATGACGATAACAAAATCTTATATCGACCAAATATCTTATGCAGTAATCGGAGCAGCTATAGAAGTACATAAATCCCTTGGGCCGGGACTGCTAGAAAGTGTATATCACCGATGTTTGAAACATGAACTAAGTATAAGAAAGATTAGCTTTGAGTCCGAGCTCCGAGTGCCCATCATTTACAAAGAATTGGATCTAGAAGCTGAAATCAGATGCGATTTCCTGATAGAAAATCTTTTAGTAGTAGAGATAAAAGCTGTAGATTATGTTTTGCCAGTCCATGAGGCGCAGATACTTACATACATGAATTTACTGCAAGTTCCTAAAAGAACATTATTGAATTTCAATGTCGTAAATTTATTTAATCAAGGACAGAAAACATTTGTCAATGGACAATATAGAACCTATAACGAAGGATAAAAAAATAAATCCTTAAAAAAGCTAGCAGGTACAAAAGGAGTCCAATCCGGAGATGAATATTGCAGTCGATCCGAAATAATATCAAAGACAGAAAGATTAACGCCTAGCCCCAGATGGCTACCCCGCACCTGAATATTCTGATGCAAATGATCTTCTACTTTTTCCTTACATTTTCTCCACGGTACTATACCATCCTCCTTACTATAAATAGCAGTTGTAGGCACAGGCGCGGGTAAAGGAAGATCTGCCAAGAGTAGAGGATCTAAGTCGACAACTCGCTTATTACCAGGAATAAGGTTATAAATCCAACTGGCATTATTAAACTTAGTGATCCCGCGAAAAGGAGAACCCAGAGTAATGACCTGTCTTACTAATTCAGGATGTAGCTTTGCCAGCTGTCTCGCATAGACACCACCAAGGCTCCAGCCTATGATGGAAACCTGCTGCCCATGTTTTTCGTGTAACTGTATAAGCTTAGCAGCCAGATCTTCAATGAAGCTAACTTTAGCAAAGTTGCGACCTAAGTCCCAAGCATAAGAAGTATATCCAATCTTATTTATAAATGCTCTTAGAGGGCCAGTAGAAAAATCACTAGCCATGAAACCAGGCAGCACCAATACAGGATGTCCGTCCCCTTCAATATTTGTTTTATAGCACATTCGGAAAGGAAAAGACATGCCTAATTCGGCTGCTGCACGGCCTGCTTCAGTAGCAAACCAAAACCAGGCAGGCTTATGTTTTTCTTTCTTTTTCATATGCGACATAAGAGTCTTTTTTATAATATAGTCAAAAATCTTTCCACCAATCCAATGTAACGGGACTGGGTTTCTATTTTGACGCTTGTTTTGGGTTAAAATAGCCTATAAAAAAGTTAATAATGGCTAAATTCTCTAAAAAATCTAAGTTGCTAAATAGCAGCTGTTTAAGAGGCTAGAAAGGCCCTAACAATAAGATTTCTTCGACAATATAGGTTAAAAAACGCTTAATTAGTGTACAAGGGAGTAAATAATGCCTGCTTTATGTAGTTGATAATACACGATTTTAACTGAATCAATGGATTTGATTAGTACAACATTTCCGTTCTTGTAGAGGATTTAGTACCTTAGTATTAGCAGAAGGAACATGATGCTTCCTATACATACTCAAGAAAGTTAAGGCTCAATATATATGGATAAAATCCTGCAGGATGCAAAATTTCAAGCTAAGCTAGCCGATTTGGCGAAGTCTACAAAGCAAGAACTAAAGGATGTAAATGATGAGGCGAAAACCTATTTAGAAGAACTCTATACGGAGCACAAACCTTTAGCCACTATTATTGGGATTCAAGTAGCACAATATATCTTATCGCGTGGCTACAAGAAAAATATAGATGTAAATATTGCGGAGATAAAAGAAGTGACACGTATTGCACGCAGACACCCAATCGCATTCGTGATGACACACAAGACATATATTGATATGTTTGTGTTGGGCATTGTATTGATCAGACATGGACTTCCGCTCCCTTATATATTTGGAGGGATCAATATGGCCTTTATGGGCTTGGGAGAGTTAGGTAAAAAAGCAGGCGCCATTTTTATTCGTAGAGACATTGCAGATAATGCTGTTTATAAGGCGACTCTTCGTCATTATATCGCTAGCCTAGTAAATGACCGTGCACATTTCATGTGGGCAATAGAAGGTACGCGTTCTCGTACAGGTAAGTTGGTCTGGCCTAAAATGGGCATCCTAAAATACATCATGGATGCCGAGTTGGACTCCACCCAAGAAGTAAAGTATATTCCCGTTTCCATAGTTTATGATCTAATCCCGGATGTAAAAGAGATGAGCAAAGAGGCAAGGGGGAAATTAAAATCTCCCGAAAGTCTAAGCTGGTTTGTCGACTATATACAAAAGATGGGCGAGAAGTTTGGTCGCATCTCTTTGCGATTTGGAGAACCAGTAGATGTATCCCAAAAGCAAGAAATAGACTTACCGTCTATTGCTGACGCAGTTGGTAATAAGGCCCACAGTGATGTATCCAAATTTGCACTTAGTCTAGTGCATCAGATAAATCAAGTTACACCAGTTACGACTACAAGTTTGGTTTGTGTATCGCTGTTAAGTAAATATGCATTGACTAAGCGGAGTATAGAAAGTGATATTTCTGCGATCATGAAATATATAGAAAGCTATAAGCCAGAAGCATTAGTAGATAGGGGTAAGCCGATAGGGGAAAGTGTACAAACCGCAATCAATCTACTCAGCAAGTCCTTTTTGATTAATCAACAAACAGATGCAGTCGATACCAAATATGTAATCAATCCAGAACATTATTTGAGCACTACCTATTATGCGAACATGGCGGTACACCACTTGTATCATCATGCATTTATAGAGTTGGCATTTAGCAAGTTAAAAGGATTGCCAGTAGAAGATCGAGCACTTGGATTTTGGCAAGAGATAATGGATTTAAGAGACCTGTTTAAATTTGAATTTTTCTATTCTCCAAAAGCAGAATTCACGGATGAGATAGAACAAAACTTATCTTATCTAGATCCTAACTGGGAAAATACTTTATCCGATGAGAAAGTGGATTTCTATCAATTACTGGATCAGCAACGGATATTGGTTGCGCCAGTTGTACTCAATACCTATGTAGAGGCATATTTGGTAGTAGCACATGCTTTATTGTCTTGGGCGCCAAATCAATATTTTGAAGAAGAGACTTTTATTCAGAAATGTGTCTTCCTAGGAGAAGAGATGCAATGGCAGGGACACATCCAAAGAGTTGAACCTATCTCCGCACCGTTTTTGAAAAATGGAATTCGCCTGGTCAAAAACTTAGGTCTTATTCCCGAAGGCGCAGAGAGTAAAAGAGAGGCCATTCAATCTTTTATTGGTCAACTTCAAAATATTGCAGATCGAATCAGAAATATTCAAACGATCACCTTAGCGAAACCGCACGATCAATTGACCCTTGTGCCGATAGAGCGGGAATTGGTGCCAGGTTCTCGCACCGAAAGTATCACCGAGGAAATCATGGATAGTGATAGAGGACCATCCGTAGGTGCATTTTTTGATTTAGATAGAACCCTCATTAAAGGGTTCTCTGCCAAAGAATTTATCACCAGCAGAGTACTCAGTGGCAAAATGAAAACCCGTGAGGTAGTTGCTCAGTTTGCAGGGGTCATGGTCTATGCAGGTGGCCAAGGCAACTTTGCAGGACTCGCAGCCTTATCTGCACAGGGTGTAAAAGGTGTTGACGAAAAAGTATTTATTAAAGTAGGGGAGGAGGTCTATCGAAAACACTTAGCTGATCAGATTTATCCAGAATCTCGTGAGCTTGTTGCAGCGCACATGGCGATGGGGCATACTGTAGCAATAATTTCTGCAGCTACCCCTTATCAGGTCAATCCTATCGCAAGAGACCTCAGTATCCATCACGTAATGTGTACGCGGATGGAAGTAAAAAAAGGAAAGTTTACAGGAAATATAGTAGAGCCTGCTTGCTGGGGAGAAGGGAAGTCTCATGCCGCTAGAGAGCTTGCAGAAAAATATGAATTAGATCTTGCGAAATCTTACTTCTACACAGATAGTGTAGAGGATCTTGCGCTATTAGAAATAGTAGGTAAACCTCGACCACTCAACCCAGATCCTAAACTGACGGCCTTGGCATATAAGAATGATTGGCCAATTTACAGATTTAGTGATTTTGAAAGACCAGGAATAAGTAATTTTCTACGTACAGGCATAGCACTAGCCGGCTTATTTCCAGCTATGATGAGTGGCGTTGCATCTGGGTCTATGAATTTGTCATGGAGAGAAGGCGTAAATTCTATGATGGCTACAGTAGGGGATTTGGTGATTACCCTTGCGGGTGTGGAACTGGTTGTGACGGGCGAAGAACATTTAGAAAACCGTCCCGCTGTTTTTATTTTAAATCACCAAAGTAATATTGACTTATTTTTAGCGGCGAAACTAATCAGACACGATGCAGTAGGAATAGCGAAGAAAGAGCTCAAATCATACCCCGTCATAGGACAGATGATGCAAGCCGCTGGTATTATATTCGTAGATAGAAAAGATAGTGCAAAAGCAATTAAACAATTGGCTCCTGCGGTAGATGCATTGAAAGGTGGTACCTCAATTATTATTTTTCCTGAAGGTACCCGCAGCTATGATTATCAGTTGGGTTCTTTTAAAAAGGGAGCCTTCCACATGGCTATGCAAGCAGGTGTACCATTAATACCTATCGTGATTAAAAATGCGCACGATGCTATGCCGAGAGGGTCTAATATGTTTAGACCCACAGCTATAGAAATTTCCATTTTGCCTCCAGTAGAAACAAAAGATTGGAAGTCAAGCGAAATGACCACCCATGTTAGAGATGTACGTAGACTATTTTTAGATGAACTAGATCAGTTAGAAATTGACGCTCTTCTGCCAGTTGTGAAGCCAAAGTTTAAAGACAAAGGAAGAAAGCCGATAGCCAAAATACCACGGTCGGTGATCAAACGAAAAGGCGGTGCTAAGCGGAAAAATATTTTGGAGGAGATTGTAAAAAATAAGAACGGTGTGAAGAAGGGAAAGTAATCTCTTCAAAACAATTCCTATTACAGAAATTTTTGTTTGATTAACTATTTTTAGCTTATACCAATCTTGCTGTCTAGCTCCTCTCTAGCTTTCAAGGACGCCAAAATTTTCCCATGTATTTTCTCGGGAGCCAGCCAATTCTTATCTGTATCACAACAGTCGATCTGAACAAAATTCGAGTTCTCCTCTAGCAATTTTCGATACTCTTTCAAGACCTCCTTTTGTAAGCTTAAGGAATCTTCATGAATATCTGTCTTTCCATTTAAGTATGCTCGATCTTCTCCCTCTCTAATATTTTCAAGCGATGAAGTGATAATGTCGAAGGGCACATCCAAAAAGAAAGAAAGATTTGGTAAGGGTAATTTGTTATGATCAAATTCTAAATTGTTTATCCAGTCTTTGAGAACTTGCTTTTCTATAGCGTCTGAAACTTTAGCACATTGAAATGCAATATTCGATTTTACATATCTATCCATGATGATCCAATACCCCTCTTCAAGCCATGCTTGGATCGTAGGGGTATGATCAAACCTATCCAGTGCAAATAGTAGCCCAACAATTTTAGGACTAACTACTTCGAGCGATCCCAATTCTCCTCTTAAGTACGCTGCAATTAGACCACCATAAACCCCCTCGTTTAACCTAGGATAATGGATGTACTTATATTTTATATTGTTCCTAGTCAAGAAGGAATGCATCAGTGCAATTTGAGTAGACTTTCCACAGCCATCTAGACCCTCTATAGTGATAATTTTTCCGCTCATTTTTACTTATTAATACTATGGTATATCATGGTGATTGAAATTCTTTCCCGTCTACGCCTCCCACCTATCTATCTTCGCCAAAATACTACCTAACTTCATTGCCTTGGCAGAATCCCCTTCAATCTTCAACCGCCCTTGAATAAATGCAGTTTGCAAGTTCAACTGACCACGACCCACTTTCAAGAAATGAGCCTCCTTGATCGTAAACACAGCATCCGCTTTCTTGATCTTCCCCTTACGTACCGAACCAGGCGACTTATTTAAATCTATTTTCCAATAACATTCCGAAGGCCCAGTAATATTAAATTGAAAAACGCCATTCTTTGCTTTGATATGTTTAGCGTTCGCAACCAACTGTTTTTTAATGTGTCCAAATAGCTCATCAGACATCGGCTTTAAAACAGCAGCGACTTTCTCTTTTTTCTTTTTCTTCTTGATTTTACCACGTTTGAGAATAAGTTCCTCCAACTCATTTGCAGACTCACGGATATATCTAGTAAACACATCGATATCAGGCATCGTCTTCGCATCCGATGTAGGACTAATAGTGACATTACCATTATAACTAAAAATCGTAATAATCAAACCCATACCGTCAATGATCGGAGCCATTCCCATGACCTCCAACAGCTTGTGCCCTTGCAAGTACAGTGGAAACTGTGGCCCAGGCACATTCGTGATCGTAACGTTGCAAAGCGGCGTATGCATCTCTGCGACTTTATAGCGACTGTACATTTTAGCCGCCTGATTCGCCAAACCAAATGGAACAATCTCTGCCATATTTGCCAAAGTCTTGGCCCCCACTGCACTTTGAAATGATTTTTCACGAATCGTATTTTCGTGTATCTCTTCCAATCGTTCTATCGGATCTTCAATGTGCGTCGCCAATTGAATCAACATAGACGATATTTGATTATCCGTATTGTCTGTTTCCTTGGATGTACGCGTAGAAATCGGCACCATAGCTACCAAAGGTTTCAAAGGCAACTCATCTTTCTCCAACAAATATTTTCGCAATGCCCCTGCACATATACCTAGCATTACATCATTGAGCGTCACCCCCATGATCGATTTGAGTTTTTTGATCCTATCCAAAGAAAGAATCGCTGTATTCCATTTTCTACGTGGCGATATGATCTGATTGAATAAAGACGGCGGTGCTGTAAACGGCGCAGTCGGCAACTCAGAATTATTCACTCTGGTAAGCATTCCAGATTTTAGCGAGGTAGACAGCGTGTCGGAAATGAGCTTCGGAAACTTCAGTGGATTATTCGCAAAACTGAGCGCACTCTTCATGAGTATTTCTATCTCATTCGGTAGTGTCTTCGGTTTATAAGGTTTTGGATCTGGTATCTCCTGGGTATCCTTAGTAAAGTCAAAAATCAAACTCATCATTCCAGCACCCGCCATCCCATCTATCGCTACGTGATGTATTTTTGCTATGATTGCAGTTGATCCTTCAGGGACCTGATCTATTCCATTGACCCCTTCCACAAAATAAAAAGACCATAAAGGTCTCGAAAGATTAAGTGGACTACTAAATATAGTGGAGGCTATCTTACGCAGTTCTTTCCAGCCACCAGGCCTGGGTAGCGCTACGTGCGTCAGGTGCATGTCAATATCAAAGTTAGGATCGTCCACCCAATACGGGTAATCTACTCCAAAAGGTACCTGCACTAGACGCTGTCTCAGCTTGGGCACTTGGTGCAGCCGAGAGTGGATCAACCGCCTAAAAGTATCAAATTCTAAACTACCTTCCACGATAGTCACACTACCAATGTGCATCGGTGAAGTAGCCGTTTCTGCATATAGAAATGCTGCATCAAGACCAGAAATTGATTTCATATTTTTTTACTATCTAAACCAAAAGAATAAAAATAACATAAAAATTATTGCTCATAGCATTTTGCCAAAACTAAATTATAAAGAATTTCAAATATTAAATTTTCTCATATATCTCAATGAATATAGGCATTTACTAGCTTGTAACTCATTTGTAACTACCGCATTTTATATTTGCATCATTATTCAAGTTATGAATGAATAACCCCAAAAAACATATTTTATACTCTCTTAAGCAGGAGACATTTTAATTTCGCTAACAAAAATAAAAAAGTATCATGGCAGTAAAGCGCGCAGTAAGAAAAGTAAAGAAAAAAAGAATAGCAACTAAAAAGACAGTAACTCCTAAGGCGATCGCGCCATCAGTAGAAAAGATTGACTTCACAGACAGCATGCAGCAAGTTTCTAAAACTGTAAAAGCTGTCAATAAAGAGATGAGACATGCGTTCACAGAAGTGGCTAGCGATTTGATGGAGAACGGCATTGTTATCGGCAAGGCATCTGCTCAAAGTGTAAAGACTTTAGCTACTAAGGTGAACAAAGCGGTTACAGTGAAAAATATCCAGAAGACTACAAAGAATATCATGCAAACAAGTATTGATCTTAATGAGTACACGATCAACACAGCAGAGGAATTTGTAGATGGCGCATTGACGACAGGTCAAAAGTGGCAGAACGTTGCCGATAAGGCTGTAAAAGGTGGATTAAAGCTTGCAGCTAAGCAGCAAACTATGGTTTTTGATACCCTTGATTCTGTTAAGGGGCAATTTGCAAGTAACCTCAAACGTGCTAAAAAATTATTTAGCAAGAACTAAAGAAGATATATTTGGTTAGTTAGTTATAGAGCTAAGTATGTTCCGCATACTTAGCTCTATTAATGTAAATCCATTTGACAATCTACTAATAAATATAAAATGGAGAAAGAGAATAAGACAACTGAAGAGATTAAACGCCCTTCCTTTTTGATGAACATCTCAGAAGGCTATCGGGCACTTAAGGATTTCAAGAAGTCTTCCGATTTTATCAAATCATATTACGCTGAGACACCAGGGGATGGACACCCTGTGCTTGTAATTCCAGGACTTCTAGGAAATAAGTCCACGACATATCGCCTCCGCAAGTTCATCAAAAAGATGGGCTACAAGCCCTACGATTGGAGACAAGGAGTTAATATGGGCGACATTGAAGATGTAGAACCACTACAACAGCTGCTTGCCGATATTTACCAAAAGCATCAAACTAAAGTAACCGTTATAGGATGGAGTTTAGGCGGTATTTATGCTCGAGAGTTAGCAAAGATGAACCCCGAGCAAGTGCGCCAAGTGATCACTCTAGGATCCCCATTTGCAAATATTTCAGCACCCAATAACGCCTCTTGGCTGCTAGAGTGGCTTCACGGAGATATACATACAGACCCCCGTTACAGCGCTTGGTTGAGCAACTTATCTGATCCTGCACCAGTACCTACTACAGCAGTTTATTCTAAGGAGGACGGCGTTGTACCATGGAAAGTTTGTCGTGAGCCAAAGGAGGATTCCATGCATCAAAATGTAGAAGTGACGGGTAGTCATTTAGGCCTTACCAACAACGCTTCTGTTTGGTTCTTGATCGCAGATCGCCTGCCCTACAGTATGGCAAATTGGGAACCATTCGTGGTGCCCTTCAACACTCCTGCCGAAGTCATTTTTCCAAATCTAGAAAGACAGGTTAAGTTTTTTAAGTAGGCTTTGGGGTCATCCACGATCCCGATAGAAAAAATCGGGATGTGGTCGGGCCTTCCGTTCCTTCCGCTGAAAAACGCGGAACCACTTCAGTCCCTTGCCTCTAACGCACTCCGTTTGTCGCGCTTAGTCGCTTGCAGCGAGTCGCAATTTTCTTCTTCGGCTTCTTGAACGAGTGTGCATAGCTAATGCGCCCCGCCGGACAAGCTTCGGTGGTAAAAAGAACTACTCATGCGTGTACAAAGAGATTAACCACCGTAGGCACCGAAGCATTTCTATCGTGTACGAAACACCGCAGACACCGAAGAAGACTTAAGCGTTTCGTGCAAGTGAGCGCAGCTACGGTGCCTACGGTAGTATAACGAAAGAGAGCAGCCGTCCCACAAAAAAGGTAAACTTAAGAAGACTTTAATAATTCGTTCAAGTCAGAGCAGCTACGGTGCCTACGGTAGTAAAACAAAAGAGAGCAGCCATCCCACAAAATGGGCAACTACCGCAGACACCGAAGTTGTCTAATTAGAAATCAAATCCCTAAACTGATAAAAAATCCTTTCCAGCACCGTTTTATTATCTGTAATAATCTCGGCCGTAACCGCACTATTAGACTGATACGGCAACTCCCGGTTATAACTTGTAATTAATTTATAAGGGATAGCAAGCTCCACTTCATAGTTAATGTCATCATCCTGCCTTTTAGGTACAATAGAAATATCCGCCACCGTTGCGCTCAGCACTCCGAACTCCTTATGTGGATAAGCATCAAACTTCACGATAGCCGTATTGCCATTTTGTATCTTCCCGATCCCCTGCGCAGGAACCAATATCTGGATAAACTTTTTACCTGCGTCGGCATTGATGATGTAACCTATGGACTCCTCTTTTTCGATAGACATCTTTTCCGAGATAGCAGCATTTAAGCTGAAGGTGCCAGACTCGGCAGCTACTAAATAAAACTCATCCTTCCACTGCGCTAGACCAGACTTCAAATTAGACACTAATTTTGCGATCTCAAATTCAAAAGAACTGATTGCCTTTTCTCGCCCTTCGCGGAGTTGTACTTGCTCTAAACGTAGTCGCTCCATGCGTACATTATTGCTAATGATACTACTAGATAGGCGTTCATACTTCTGCTGATATTGCAAGTATTTAGATTCCGCTTTTTCACGAGCTTGGATACTGATGATACCCTTGTCTAACATTTTCTTCGCCCGACTAGCCTCTGCTTTTACCAAGTCTAGTTCTGCTTGTAAGATTACTTTTTCCTTCTCAACCGAAGTATTCAGTTTTTCGATATTTTGAATTTCGTTAGACTTACTACGTATTTGCACATCCACATCTTCAAAACCTAGAGCATTTGTATATTCATCTATTTTTAAAACCAACTGTCCGTGCATGGATTGCAATGCTCCTAGATTTAGCGAACGTGGAATTTTGTTTTTTAACTGTGCTTTGGTGATGGACTTATTCTCATACAATTCGATAAAGGATTCTATAGCTTTGATATCTCCAGCCACAGCAGTATTCTTTATATAAAGTAATGGATCATCTTGAGCGACCTCCATCTGATTGCTTACAAATATTTTTTCTATGACACCGCCTACTTTTGACTTGACTTCTATCGGAGGATTCTCTGCACTCAGTATTCCTCTTGCAATTATTTTATCAGGATACCGAATAAAATAAGATAGACCCAATAACACCAACAATACGCCAGCTGTGATCGTGATCCCAGAACGCAATAGCCAGCTCGGATGAGCACCGATGAAGTCATCTATTTCCAGAGAATTATCAATATGTGGATTAGTGTCTGGCATAAATTTAAGTCAATTGATTTTTAATTAGTTTATAATATACACTTTCCTTTTTAACCAATTCGTCGTGCGTTCCTATTTCCTGCACTTGCCCACCTTGGATAACTACAATCTGATCCGCTTGTTTGATTGTACTCAATCTATGCGCTACAATTACCGCAGTCTTTCCCTTGATGAAATCGTTCAAGTGATCCATAATCACTTTTTCATTACTAGAGTCCAGCGCATTTGTCGCTTCATCAAAAAAGATAAATGCTGGGTTTTTATAAATCGCCCTGGCAATAAGTATACGTTGTTTTTGACCTTGACTAATCCCGTTGCCCTGCGCGCCTATACGAGTATGAATTCCTTGAGGAAGATTTTCTATGAATGTTTCTAGCTGCGCTTTTGATATAGCATCTAATACTTTTTGTACATCAGGATAGTCATCACTTTCCGCGATATTATTCATGATCGTATCCGAAAAAATAAATCCATCTTGAGAAACAACGCCACATTGTTGCCGCCATAGTTTCATATCGATCATCGAAAGATCTTGCCCACCTATTTTTATCTGCCCCTCCGTAGGCTGATAAAACCCAAGGAGTAAATTAATTAAAGTAGATTTTCCGCCACCGCTGTCTCCAACAATAGCAGTAGTCTTACCTAGGGGAATCTGAAATTGAATATCCTTTAAAACGACTGGTGCAATCGGTGTATATTGAAAGGAAATATTCTTTAAATGAATAGCTCCTTCGGGTATAATATTTATTTTTAAGTCTTCTGGTTTTTCTTCTGGGATACTGTGTTGTATTTCGGCAATACGCTCCAAACTTATTTTCGCATCTTGTGCTGCTCGCACGAATCCTAGGAGCTGTTGCAAAGGCGCATTGAGCTGTCCAATAATGTATTGAATAGCCAGCATCATACCCAGCGTAATGCTCCCATTCAAAACTTGAGTAGCTGCAAAAAAAGTAATGAGTATATCTTTAAATTGATTGATAAAAAGAGCACCTGCATCCTGATACTGACTGATACTTAATTCACGCATTTGCACTCTGAATAATTTAGCCTGAATAGCCGTCCACTTTTGTCTGCGCTTGAGTTGGCTGCCTTGGAGCTTGATCTCTGGCATACCGTTGATGATTTCCAAGATCGCATCTTGATTGTCAGACATCTGATCGAAAGTCTTAAAATCTATTGCTCTACGTTTCTTCAGAAATAGGCTTATCCAAAGCATGTATAATATAGAGCCGCCCAAAAAGATGAGAAAGATCGTAGTGCTATAAATAGCAAGCACTATTCCAAATACAAGTAGGTTGAGAACAGACAATAAAAATCCAAGACTAGACTTAGTAAGAAACGATGCTATCCGATCATGATCTTCTATCCGCTGCAAAAGATCACCCGTATTTTTTGTGTTGAAAAAAGAGAGCGGTAGTCCCATTAGTTTGAGCAGAAAGTCGGCAATCAAATTGATGTTGATTCGCATACTGATGTGCAGTACAATCCAGCTCTGAATAAATCGCACAATAGTCCCACTGGCAAATAAGATCAATTGTCCTGCCAGCACGATATAAATAAAATTCAGATTACGTGTATCAATTCCAATATCCACCAAACTCTGCGTCAAGAATGGAAAGATCAGTTGAATCAACGTCCCGACTAAAAGTCCTATAAATAACTGAATAAATAATTTGCGATGTGGCTTTAGGTAATGCCTAAGTATTCCTAAACTTTGTTCATTTTCGGACTCTATGGCCTGCGATGTAAATGCAGGTGTTGGTTCTAGAATCAACGCACCACCTGTCTTGCTTTTTCCTAACCAAGCCTCCGCCAGTTCCTTGTGTGTAATTTTTCTTTTATCCACCTTAGGATCTGCAATCCAGGCATACTTAGAGCTGATCTTATACAACACCACAAAGTGATTTTGTTCCCAATACAAAATGGCAGGAAGCGGAATCTCTTGTAGAGAGGGTTGATCTGATTGACTGATTAAAGGGATTTGTACCGCCATGCTGCGTAAACCAATCGTTTCTGCTGCTTCAGCAATACCGCGCATGCTTACTCCTAACTTATCGATATAGCATTTCTCTCGCAGGTAAGGTGCAGAGATTTTCTTTCCATAATACTTGGCTATCATGCGCAGGCAGGTAGGACCGCAGTCCATGGCATCCGCTTGTAAGTAAAAAGGTAAGGTGTTGAGCATTGTGCGCTAATCTAGTTATAATGTAGCAATATTTGACAACATAGTATAAAAGCTATTTTGTCAAAAGTCAGGTTTCTAATTTTTTTTATCTAACTTTTAAGATATACTTTTTATGAATAGGTTGCAAGGTAGTGGCTATAGAGTGAAGGTATGTGCACGGTGTAAATATAGGTTTACCTATTTGATGTTTTTTGTATTGGTATATCGCGAGACTTTATAATTAGATAGTTAAAACTAAAGTGAAGCGGCTTCATTATGGTTTGTATTCTATTCAGAAGGCAGCGCCATGTCAATATCAAATGATGGGTCCACTCCGTAAACTGACGTATTGCATAAAATGAAAAATATCGACAAAAGAAACATGCTTGGTTTTGTGAGTTTTAGGAGTGGACTCAATGATTGTATTATTTCTAATTTCGATTCTTTGGACTAGCGCTGAGAAGTGGTGCGACCCTTTTTGGTCGCAGTCCCGAGCTAGTCTAGGGTGAGCTTTCGCTTCACCCTAGACTAGCTCGGGACCGAGGCGAATGCTGAGTCACGGATCATAGCGACTCCTGACCATATGCCTTTTTTTGGTAAAAAGGCATATGGTCAGGAGTAGGCCCCAAATCAAAATTGGTCGATATAATTTTCTGGTAAATCTAGTGGGAAGTAGTGTTCTAAGTCTATCGCAATCAATGCCTAAACTAATCCGGAAATAGGCACGTTTAAACTAGAATTGTTCCTACTTTTGTACACAAAAAAAATTAAACATAATTATATGACGTTTTTAAAGAAACTTGGATTAAAGAAGAAAAATAACGGTACTTCAACGGGCTTGAAATCTACCGCTTCTTCTAAAAAATATATTGACTCTTACTCCCCAGTAGATGGTAAGTTGATCGGAAGTGTGAGTGTTACTTCACCAAAGGAATACGAAGCGGTAATGAAAAAAGCGCAGTCGGCTTTCCTAGAATGGAGAATGGTTCCTGCACCGCTGCGTGGCGAAGTCGTAAGGCAGTATGGACAGGCGCTCAGAAAGCAAAAAGATGAGTTGGGGAGACTGGTGAGTTATGAAATGGGAAAGAGTCTGCAAGAGGGCTGGGGGGAAGTGCAAGAGATGATTGATATTTGTGATTTTGCTGTAGGGCTTTCAAGGCAACTATATGGACTCACAATGCCATCAGAAAGACCAGGTCATAGAATGTCGGAGCAGTGGCATCCACTAGGGGTGGTCGGAATTATTTCTGCGTTTAACTTTCCAGTGGCAGTATGGTCGTGGAATAGTATGATCGCGATGATCTGTGGGGACGTGACGGTGTGGAAGGCATCGGAGAAAACGCCATTGTGTTCAGTCGCCTGTCAGAATATTTTCCATAAAGTGCTGAAAGAAAATAATGTACCTGAAGGTGTAAATTGTATTATCAACGGTGACTATACAGTAGGGGAGATGATGACTAATGATCACAGGATTCCGCTGGTATCTGCAACGGGTAGTACGCGTATGGGTAAAATCGTAGGGGCTACAGTGGCGGCTCGTATGGGTAAGACTTTACTGGAGTTAGGAGGTAATAATGCGATCATAGTAACGCCATCTGCTGATCCTGCAATCGTATTGCCAGGTGCGGTATTTGGTGCAGTAGGTACTGCGGGACAACGTTGTACTTCTACCCGTAGATTGATTGTGCATGAAAGTAGGTACGAGCAAACGAAAAAAGTATTGAAGAAAGCATATAAGCAAATCCGTATTGGTGATCCACTAAATCAAAAAAATCATGTGGGTCCGCTAATCGATAAGGAGGCAGTAGAGATGTACTCTAATGCTTTGGCACAGGCTAAGAAGCAAGGGGCTAAGATATTGGTAAAAGGGGAAGTGTTGAGTGGTCGAGGATATATGAGCGGATGCTACGTAAAGCCTGCAATCATAGAAGCGGATAACGAAATGCAAATCGTGCAGACGGAAACTTTCGCTCCTATATTATACATCATGAAGTATAAGACTTTGGAAGAAGCCATTGCAATACAGAATAACGTACCTCAAGGATTGTCATCTGCGATTATGACAGATAGTGTACGCGAGGCAGAATTGTTCTTGTCTGCTGCGGGATCTGATTGTGGTATTGCGAATGTAAATATTGGTACTTCTGGTGCAGAGATCGGTGGTGCATTCGGGGGTGAAAAAGAAACGGGCGGTGGTCGTGAGTCTGGATCTGATAGTTGGAAGGCATACATGCGTAGACAGACTAATACAGTCAACTATACAACGTCTCTGCCATTGGCACAGGGGATCAAGTTTGATTTGTAGGAAATAAGATAATTAGAATGTTGAAAAAGGCGATCCAAAGATTTTGGGTTGCCTTTTTTGATTGCAAAGTAATTATGGATATCTTTTGTTTTATGATAAAAAATTGAGTACGACAGCATTTAAATTTACATATAGAAGTCTAAGCTAGAAAGCTTGTATTGTAAATCTTAGAAGCTTATTTTCAAAAATAGTCCACTGCGGATCAAGTCAATTCAGGTGAAAAATACTTGTTTGATAGCCGTACCTAATCACTCCAATATTATTCAATTAAATCTGAATGATGCATCTCATGATTTTCGGATGCATCAGGAGCGGACAGAGATAAGATTGCCGCTTGCGAAAAATACACTTGCAGAAAATGACCATTTAGCTATCTGAAATTGATTGATCCCTTTGAGTTGATGTCTACGGTACTTTGAATCTCGTTTTCATAGTTTTCTATTTTACACATTTTATTTTTCATCTTGGCTAAGGCAAAGTATGATAAATTCAGTTATTGATTCCGTAAGTGTAGTAGTAACTATGCCCACTTATATGTATTTTTGTTACGCTCTGGAATTTTGGTTTATAATCTGCAGGCAAGTGCCTGTAACAAGTTTATCTCTTAATGAAAAACACCTATATTGATCTAATAGATCAATCTTACGATTTCCCCCAAGAAGGGTTTGATGTAGATGAAGGCTATCTTACCTTCAATGATGTACCGCTCAAGTCGCTCATTGATAAGTACGGGACACCTTTACGCATTATGTATCTACCTAAAATAGCGGATCAAATTAAACGGGTAAGAAGTCTGTTCAACGAAGCGCTTAAGAAAAATAATTATAAGGGAGTATATGTCAATTGCTACTGCACCAAGTGCAATCACTTCGCACCCGTTATTAAAAAAGCGCTAAAACAAGGCGTACAGATAGAGACTTCCTCTGCATATGATATTGACTTGATCAAACAATTAGCTAAAGAGGAAAAATTAGACAGGTCAATTATTCTCATTCACAATGGATACAAGACAGAAGAGTACTTAGATAAAATACTAAGCCTACACAAAATGGGTTTTGAGAATTCTACGATTATTTTGGATTCTATGAATGAATTGGCTCGACTCAAAAAAAAGATCAAAAAGCCTGACCATCCTATACAGATTGGTATTCGCATGGCTATAGATGAAGCGCCGCAGGGAGCATACTACACTTCTAGACTAGGTATCCGCCAGACCGAGATCATCAATTTTTATGAGCATGAAATCAAAGGAGATAAACGGTTTGATTTAAAGATGCTACATTTTTTTGTGGATTCTGGCATCAAAGATAACCTATATTACTGGGGAGAATTTCAGAAGGCAATGAAGCTTTTCGCTGTGCTAAAGAAAAAGTGCAAATCATTGACCGCGTTGAATTTAGGCGGCGGTTTTCCAATACGTAATAATCTTGGTTTTGATTATGACTATGAAGGGATTGTAAATGAGATTGTACAGAGCATTAAAAATACTTGTGTAGAACAAAAAATAGACGAGCCAGATATCTTCACCGAGTTTGGAAAGTTTACGGTAGGAGAGAGTGGCGCAATTATCTTTTCTGTATTGGAAGAAAAACAGCAAAACGATAATGAACTGTGGTATATGGTGGATAACTCACTCATGAATACCATCCCAGATGCTTGGTCTATATTTGAGAAGTTTATTTTACTTCCGATCAACAAATGGGATCATGAATATGCCCAGGTCAACATAGGAGGCATCAGTTGTGATTCTTCAGACTACTACAACTCTGAAGATCTCAATCAGCAAATACTGCTCCCGCTAAGTGAGCCCAAAGATAAAGAGCCGCTTTATGTAGGCTTTTTTCATACGGGTGCTTATCAGGATGCGATTTCCGGGTATGGAGGGATAAAGCATTGTCTGATTCCATCTCCAAAGTATGTACTTCTAGATAAGGACAAGAAAGGAAATATTGTAGATACGCTGTATAGGGACGAGCAGTCGGTAAATCAGATGTTGGCGATATTGGGGTATAATGTCAAAGAAGACTGATCCTAAATACAAACTGCTGCGCGACCTCTGTGTATTTTTTCTCTGCGTCCTCTGCGTGAAATCAAGAGGGGGGTGGAGAGAATATCCGTTGTTTCATCCGCAAAAGAATAAAATCCGATCTCCATTCAAAGATAAAATGGTGCCCATTATATTTAGCTACAACTTTTATGGCAAGCCTCAATTTTTGCGTGTACAAATACTTGCTACCGTCAATAGCATTAGTGCAGCACTAAACAATATCTTTTCATAATCAAAACTTCCATAAAAAAAGCGCAGCGGAAATCCCCGCTGCGCTTTTTTTATAAACAAGTAAGAATGGTATATACAATTATTTTGCGTCAGCAAAATCACATCCCCAACTTCGCCTTCACCATACTCGTTACGTCCATCGACTCCTCCGCAAAAAGCACCACTTGTGTACTCTGATCAAAGATAAATTGAAAGCTATTTTCCTTTGCTACAGCTGTGATTGCATCATTTATTTTTGCCAATACTGGTTCTAGTAATTCTGCTTCTTTCTTTTGAAGTTTAAGCGTCATTTCCTTTTCAAATAACCCTAGCTGCTCCTGCTGTGCTTGAAACTTAGCACCTTCTTCTTGCTGCTGTACTTGTGAGAGTTCACCAGCCTGAATTCTTTTTTCTAGAGCAGCGTATTTCGTCTCTAGGTCTGCAACCATACCTTCACCTTGCTTTTGTAGTTGCTTTGCTAATACTTCTAGCTCTGCACTCGCAGTTTCCATCTCTGGCATTTGAGTAAGTAAGGCTCTAGAGTTGAGGTAGCCAAATTTTTGTGCGCTCATACTTACTACGAGTAAGGTCATGATCAATGCGCTGAATAGTATTTTCTTCATTCTATATTAAATTAAAAATAGTTCTTTAAAATTGTTGGTTCGGAAATAGACAAAAAAATGGAGAGGCTGAAAATTTCAGTCTCTCCATTTTTTATTATTGGAGTCGGAAGAAATTATATCCCCAACTTCGTTCTTACTTTTGCACTTACGTCAGAATTCTCATCCGCATATAAAAGTACCTGTGTACTAGCATCAAAAATAAACTGATACCCATCTTCTTCAGCTACTTGCTTAATAGCCTCATTCACTTTGTCTAAAATAGGCTGCAATAAATCTGTTTCCTTTTTCTGCAACTGCTGCATCATGTCTTGCTCAAACTTAGCGATATCTTGCTCTTGCTGCTTTAGTTTTGCAACCTCCGCTTCTTGTGCCTTTGGTGCTAATGAACCAGATTCGTATTGCTTCTGGATAGCGCCATATTTTGCTTGTAGATCAGCGACCATCGCTTCTCCTTTTTTTCTTAATTGTTTTGAAAGCACTTCAAGATTTGCTTTCGCTTGTTCTACTTCACTCATCTCTGCTAGTAATGCTTGAGAATTGAGGTAGCCGAATTTTTGGGCATTTACGGTAGTCGACATGAAAGTCAAACAAGTCAGTAAAAGTGCGCCGATGAATAATTTCTTCATTGTATTTAATATTATATAATTTTCTAATAAGGTATTAACCTAGTTTCTGCGGTGCGAAAATAAGGAATTATCGTCTATTTATTATAAGCCTAGCGAGCTTTTTACTTCATCCGTTTTATCGTACTTTGGATTAGCGAATATCAATCCCGTCGCACTGCTCTTATCAAAGATAAAATCAAAGCCCTTTTGAGTTGCATATTTGTCCAGTGCGGCATATACCTTATCTTGGATAGGTTGCACGAGATCTTGTCTTCTTTGGAATAAGGCACCCTCTGGACCAAACTTATCTTTCTGCATATCACGAACCCGCTTTTCTGCATTCATGATTTCTTCTTCTTTCTGCGCACGCATATCGTCGCTCATCAGCACTTGTTCAGCTTGATATGCATTATACATACCTTTTATCTTATCGTATTCTTGAGCGATATCTTGTCTCCATTTGGATGCCGTTTTATCTAGATCAGTTTGCGCTTGGTTGTAGTCAGGCAGGCCTTCTAGCACTGCATTGATATCGACTACTGCTATTCTCTGTGCATATGTATTATGGAGTCCAGTGAACGCAAACATAACAGTTAAAACTAAGGATTTCAGTAACATGGATTTTTTGGTAAATTTCATAACGTATAGTTTTTAAAATGTAATCTCAATTTTTTCTTGTAAAATAGCCACGAATATATGGCTTTTCATATCAATAACGACTTTTTGATCTAGATCGTGCAGTTTCTGGGTGTCCCTTAACGATTGTTTAACTATGAAGTTAATTTACCTTAATACCTCATTATCAACACGATAGTGTATTGTAGCCGCCTTAGGAGCTATTCAAGATCCATATTCGCACCCAATACTATCCTAGTTAAGAAAGTCCTATTTTGAATTTTAGTATTTTTAGGGGTGGATTTCTCCTTTTTACACCCATATTCGAATAGTCTGCTTACCAGTTTGGTACTTTGTTTTTTGGCGATGCCCTTAGCTGGGCAGACACCTGATTGGCAGGGCTCCTTGATGACTGGTAAGATTATTAAGCACAATACCGATATCGTTTTCGATACGGACAGCCCTACCTACGGAGCTAGTTTAGGGATTGTTTGGCAGACAAGAGGGAAACAAGCCTGGCAAGCGTTACAAAATTTTCCCAAACTGTCTTTGGAATTTAGCTATCACGATCTCGGTAAAAAGGAATTGGTTGGAGAGGCTATTGGTTTAAACTTGGGTATAGAAGTAAACCTGTTCAGAAAATCAGATGCAGCCTTGCATTTTGGGTTTGGTTCGGGCATTGCATATCTCACTCGACCTTTTGATCGAAGCACCAATCCAGAGAATATTGCCATCGGCGGACACTGGAATAATAGCGTAAACCTTAAGCTAGATTACGAACATTTATTTCTGAAAACAAAACTGCTGCACCTAGGCTTCGGTCTCGCGCATTATTCTAATGGTGCCCGCAAGCTTCCCAATCTAGGTCTCAATATCCCATACTTTTACATTGGGATATCTCCCTACCGAGGTACTTATGAGAAAGATTATTTTCCAAAAACTTCGTTGTCTAAAAAGGCTAAGAAAAAATGGGGCATAGGCTTGCATCTTCAGTACACCAGAGTAGAGATACGTGTGCCAGGTGGGCCAGATTATCCGACGACTGTAGCAGGAGTGGATGCCCATTATTATCCCAATATTAACAATCGTCTCAGCATCGGATACCAGTATGAGTACAACGCTAGTATTGCAGCGTTCGGACTACACACTGGAGATTTTGTGAACGATGCGTCGGCGCGCACGGGTGCTACTCGCCATTCCATGACCTTTGGCAATGAATTTTTATTTGGCCATTGGGCGGTGCAGCTCAAGCTTGGAGTTTACTTGAGTACTCAGCGCTCTTTTTTACTGCCACGCCTGTTCTTTTTTCAATTGTCTCCGCGCTATTATTTTAATTATCGCGAAGATCAAGCTGCCAAGTTCTTTACGGGCATCCACCTCAAGTCACATCTCTTCGTAGCGGAATATATCGCATGGGGTGTAGGCGTTGTTTTTTAAATTTATGATTTAGTGCTGTATTGATTTTCTCTTGGGGCCATGCCTTTGTCGCTTGAAAAAAAGCGACAAAGGCACCGGGCTATGCGTCACTACACTTCTTTTCGGTCCCTATGATTCCGATCGCTATCGGAATCGTGACTACACCGCTTCGGTGCGAAGGCCACCGCCACACTTGCGAATGCAAATCGCCCCTACGGGTGCATGACTCCTATCCCTTGTCCAAAAGGGCGTGTCTATTGATTTATTCTATTTAGTATGATCACTTATGCTCGGGAGGGCCAAGAGGTTCCTCACCCTTCTGATGCCAAACCACCCGCTGAGGAAATGGAATCTCAATCTCCTTTTCATTGAACGAATCATTGATGGCAAAGCGCAAATCACTTTTAATATCTTCAGAAATTAAAAGATTTTTTGTCCAAAAGTGGAGCTCCATATTTAAAGAAGAATCTGCAAAATCTACGAAACGCACAAAAGGACCAGGCGTTTTTAAAACATATGTATTTTCGTCGGCGACTGCTAAAAGTGCTTTTTTGACTTTTTTAGTATTACTGCCGTATGCGACACCTACTGTGATACTAAATCGAACATGATTGGTGAAGTGAGACCAGTTGACCACATTGTCTATCGTCAACTTTGAGTTGGGAATGATGACGGTAATATTTTCCCTAGTCAGCAAATTGGAAGTACGCAGTCCGATTTGGGTAATGGTACCTACTAGATCATCTACTTTGACTACATCGCCTACTTCTACAGAGCGCTCAAAAAGGAGAATCAATCCAGAAACTAGATCCATAAAAGTCTGTTGAAGTCCCAGTCCTAAACCGACCAATAATGCAGCAGCACCACCCCAGAGGACCGTCATCTCTATTCCTAGATTATCCAGCGCGATCAGTACCGCGAGTACAAATACAATATACTTGACCAGTTGGTTGATCGCATATTGCGAACCGACATTTACATTCTCTTTGGTATAGTACCGGGTCATCACGATCTGTGTAAAGATCCAGACAATCAATCTTGCCAGAAGTATAATGAGTATTCCTAAAAGAATATTACTAATAGACAAGTCCACTCCTGCTACTTGTCTAGTAAGGTCAAATTGCATTACACGGATAGCGTACATAGCAGCAACTATGTAGACAATATATTGAATAGTTTTCCCTGCTTTTAGGTTGGCACTGGTAGAAAAATCAGTAGGTTCATTAGGATGCGTTTTCTGATATGTATTGGCTAATACTCTTGACAATGTCCGATCCAACAGTCTAGCTAATTGCAATATCAGTACTCCCTCAAATAACGTGGATACCCGCAGTGTAAAATCGTTATGCGTAAAAAGCACATAATCGAATCGTAAGAATATGAGTAATCCTATAGCCAGCACCAAAAATAGGATAGACATGATCGTACGCCGTATACCCTCTCTTTCTTTTTCTGGGATACCGCTGTCTACCGTATAATACCAAGGCAGTATTTTGTTAATGACTAAGCGATAGAGCAAAAAGATAAATAGAAAGGTCAGCACTATCCCGAGGATCTGACCTGCACTTATAGACCAGCTACCTATGGAAAAGGAAAATTGTAGCCATTCTATATTTTCGTCCATTATACTTTTTCTTTATTTAATATTCTTTCGTACACTTTAAAAGTATATGCGAATTCATTTTTTTCATCTGCGGCTTTCTCTGTGCTATCGGTCAGTTCCCATACATTTTCTTCTAACTCAGGAAAATATACTGCTGCATCTTCATTACTAATAGATACTTCTGTATCTACTTCAGTGATGTATAACTTATCTAAATAAGGCCAAGCCAGCTTATAAATTTCTGTTCCTCCTATGATGAAGCATTCTTCTTCCTTGTTATCATAAGCCAAGCCTAGCGCCTCTTCTAGAGAATGATATACCAAACAACCTGTGGCTATAAAGTATGGGTTACGTGTCAGGATAATATTTGTTCTCTTTGGCAGGGGTTTGCCAATAGAGTCAAAGCATTTACGCCCCATCACTATATGGTGTTCCATGGTCTTCCGTTTGAAGTAACGAAAATCACCTGGCAGATGCCAAGGAATCTTATTATTGACTCCTATGACCTTATTTTTATCCATAGCTACTATGGCAGATACAAGCATATATTGTCATTGATAATTGAGTCCAATCCGAAAACTGATGAATTGCATAAAATGGAATGTTTTGGATGAGATTTTTGGAATTCGAAATTCAGTGATGCCTGAGCATCAGTGAATTGAGAAAATGAAAAATATCGCCACAAGAAACATTTTTGGTTTTGTGAGTTTTCGGAGTGGACTCATAATTAAGCTACAAATTTAAACATAATATATTGGATTTTATAGACATGTATTACTCGATCACTTTACTTCAACGATGCTCACATTTTAATTTCATTGTAGAAGGCGAAGCGAAAGCTGGAGCAGTAATGGGCTAGGGGTAGTAGATATGGGCCGATTTTTCTCGGCTCAGTCATGGAGTAGCTATTGCCGATAGGCATAGCTATTCCGTGACCAAAGCGAAGCGGCGTATCGGATGACCCGACTCCACCGGCAGGTAGGAGTAGCCTCCAAATAGCGAAAATTACTGTTTATGTAGCTACGATTTAGGCAACAAATCCGCCTTCAAGATATAATCTTCCATGTAGGTGCGATTGGCGCGGATCTCCTTCTTTAGATACTTTTCAATCATCAGACTAGCTATAGGTGCGGCGAATGTACCCCCATCTCCAGCATTCTCCACATATACCGCGATGGCGATTTTGGGATTGTCTCGTGGCGCAAATGCAAAAAATATAGAGTGATCCTTGCCGTGAGGATTTTGTGCAGTACCTGTCTTCCCACAAATAGAGATGTCGGAAATATGGCTCCAGCGAGCGGTACCTGCAGCGGTTACATTCTCCATGCCATCAATGACTTTTTCAAAGTAGATTGAATCTATGCTTACCTTTTTCGGGGTAGTGTAGGTGTCCGCGATAGCAGCTCCGTTATTGATATAGTCTTTGACTAAATGTGGTGGATAATAGTATCCTCTATTGGCAATGATAGCAGCGAGGTTCGCCATTTGGAGATTTGTCAACTGTATCTCCCCCTGACCAATACCAATAGACACGATAGTAGGGGAACGCCAGGATCTACCTTTGTACAACTTATTGTAATACTTTGTCGTCGGAATATTTCCACTTTTTTCTGGTCTAAAGTCGACATCTAAGGTGCGGCCCAGTCCAAACTCATACAGATAAGAATTGAATAAATCGAGTCCTTTATTAGGATTGTGATAGCCCTCTTTGTCGATAATGCTTTTGAAGGTCTCACAAAAGTAAGAGTTGCAAGAGTACTGGATAGCTTTACCCATATTGTAGGCGCTCGGATGATTGTGGCATCCTAAAAATCGGTTGACATTCCAATACGCTCCCGAGCAGGGGACGAATCGATTGTAGTCCCATACCTTTTCTTGCAAGGCAATCAAACCTACTATAGGCTTGAACAATGATCCAGGTGGATACTTGGCAGATACTGCTCTATTGAAAAAAGGATTGAGCGGATCGTTCATCATGTCGTTGAATAAATCTCCTCGCTCCCTGCTGATACTGAGTTTATTTGGATCGTAGGAGGGCGCACTTATCATAGTCAAAATCTCGCCCGTAGCAGGCTCAATAGCTACGATACTACCGAGCTTATTATTCATGAGTTGTTCTCCATATTTTTGGAGGTCGGCATCTATAGAAATCTTTAGGTCTTTTCCTGACTCTGCATTCTGGTTGAGGTTACCGCTTTTGTAGTCGCCTACGATACGTCCGAGGTTGTCTTTGAGCTGATACTTGATGCCTTTTTTGCCTCTAAGTTCTTTCTCATAATAAGACTCCAAACCAGACATCCCAATATAATCTCCAGGCGCATAAACATCCGTATCTTTTATTTGCTTGGGATTGACTTCACTAATATAGCCTAGCGTGTGTGATGCAATAGAATCTCGGTAGCCGCGGATATTTCTTTTTTGTACATAGAAACCTGGAAATTCATGGAGGCTTTCCTGCAGCTGACCATAGGCTACGGCAGAGAGCCTCCTCATAAATGAAAAAGGAGTAGACTTGGAGTAGCGCTTTCCCCATGCTTTGTTTAAGCGTTCGGAAAAATCTTCCTTGTCTATATCTAATATCTTGCAAAAAATGGCTGTGTCCATTTTAGGATTTACCTGATTGTAAGTGGCCATGAGCTCATAGATCGGCTGATTGTAGGTCAGTAGAATATCATTGCGATCATAGACTAGTCCACGAGAAGGATAAAGGACATACTTGTTGATGGCTGCTGTACGCGCTTTGTCTCGATAGCTGCTATCTAATAGTTGTATCTGCGCCGTCTTGGCCAATAGTATACCTGCTCCTAATAAGAAAATTATCCGGATGATATATTGTCTATTGGAATTGGTAGCTGCCAATTATTTTGGATTGAAGATAAACTGAAATAAAATAATCAAAAGATAAGATACTATAAAACTGGCAAATGTCTTCAATAGTATCTGGCCTAGGAAAACAAAAGTGAACGCCTCTACAGAAAAATAGAACAGGAGGTGCGCAAAGAGCATAATAGCGCTATAGGTAGCAAACCAAACAAATCCGTAATGCGCAATAGTAGGGCTGTGCAAAATGTCATACTCTCCCTGCGGCTTGGTTATGTTGAGTACTGTCGGTCTAATAAAGGCTGTAAAAACACAAGCACTTGCATGCACTCCTGGAGAACTGTAAAAGAAGTCCAGTAATATGCCAAATAGGAATCCCAGCAGTATGATGGTAATCTTGTTCATCCTAAAAGGAAGGATTATCATGAAAGCAGGATAGATCATAGCGTGGAAATAAGCAGCGTAGCCCCAGTCTGGCATAAACTGTTTGAATACGGCTACCTGGAGCAACAGCAAAACAATAAATCTAAAAATAGTTTTTGATAGTACGCTATTCATCTTCTGTCGCCTCTTCGATTGCTTTTTGCTCTGCAGCTAATAAATTGTCAATTATATAAACGTATTGCAATTTACTAATATCGTTATTTAATTTTACTTCTATTGCGTAAGAATCATTTCCCTGTTTTAGCCAAAAAGTATCTATGACACCTAAAGTAATATTGGGCGGAAATTTTGTAGAATATCCACTCGTAACAATGGTATCTCCCATTGCTATATTTGCGTGACGAGATACATCCACTAAGTCTAAGCGTGTAGGGTCGTTTCCATTCCACTGAATAGATCCAAAGTAGCCCTTGTTTTTTATGGCTGCGCTGATACGCACACTACGATGTAAAATGGAAAGCACAACGGCAAAGTTATCATTGACTTCTTTGACAATACCGACTACTCCATTGGCATCTATGACACCCATTCTTTTTTGGATTCCCGCAAGACCGCCTTTGTCTATCGTTATCTTATTGTTGTTGAGATTGATGGAGTTGTTGATCACCTTTGCGGTGATGTAAGAATATTGGAGTGTACTATCTTGGCTCAAGAGCGAATCTCTTCTCGTGATTTCACCCACTTCTGTATTGTATAACAGTTTTCTTAGGCGTGCATTCTCATTAGCCAAGCTATCAGATACGGCACTGAGGTTAAAGTACTGCCTTAGATTATTTACACCGCCGTACAGCTTCCCGGAAAAAATATTAGAGGAGTTAACAAATATTTCGTTTTGACTAACATTGTATCGCGCTACCAAACTGAGACAAATAATCTCTAAGAAGATAAAGAGAAAAATATTGCCATACTTGACAAAAAGCAATATTAGGTTTCGCATACAAAAGAGATTATATCAGCTAAAGGGGCTAGACACTATTTCGATCAATTAGGAACGAAAATCTATCCGTGTTCTTAAGTGCTATACCCGTACCTATCACGACAGCCTTTAGCGGATCGTCAGCGACATGTACTTTCAGCTTAGTCTTGGAAGCAATTCTTTTGTCCAGACCTCTGAGTAGAGCACCACCACCCGTAAGATAAATTCCTGTTTTGTAAATATCAGATGCTAGCTCAGGCGGAGTCATCTCCAGTGCTTTGAGGATGGCTTCTTCAATTTTAGAGATGGACTTATCTAAGGCTTCTGCAATTTCTTTATAATGAATAACGGTCTGCATAGGAATTCCCGTCATCAGATCTCGCCCGTTCACGGCGTAGTCATCAGGTGGATTGTCCAAGTCTATCAAGGCAGAACCTACATTTATTTTAATTTGCTCAGCTGTACGCTCACCAATAAGGATGTTGTGCTGACGCTTCATGTAATCCATGATATCCTCGGTGAACTCATCTCCAGCGGTACGGATAGACTGATCGCATACTATACCTGACAGAGCGATAACTGCAATCTCAGTAGTACCACCTCCAATATCAATCACCATATTACCGATAGGTTCCTCTACGTCAAGGCCGATACCAAGGGCAGCTGCCATAGGCTCGTAGATCAAATAAGTTTCTTTGGAATCTACGTGGTCTGCAGATTCGAAGACCGCTCTTTTTTCTACTTCTGTTATACCAGAAGGAATACAGATGACCATCTTCATGTGCGTAAAGAATTTCTTCTTACTGCCAATCATTTTGATCATTCCCTCGATCATGCTTTCTGCAGCCGTAAAATCGGCGATTACTCCATCTTTCAATGGGCGAATTGTTTTTATATTTTCGTGGGTTTTCTCATGCATCTGCATGGCTTTATTACCTACGGCGATAGTTTCTCCAGTCCGTCTATTGATGGCGACAATAGAGGGTTCGTTGATGACGATCACGCCATCTTCGATAATCAGGGTGTTAGCTGTGCCTAAGTCAATAGCCACTTCCTGGGTGAAAAAGTTAAATAATTTCATTTACTATCTAAAAATATGCTCAAATGAAGCGAAAAATACCAAAGATTATCAGTATCACACAAAAGAAGGGTTTTTTTAGGACAATTCATTAAGATTTTAAAATTATATATTCATCTAATATTTAATTCCTCCAGAAATGACCTCCCACATGCTTTCTCGTCCAAAATATTTGATTGCTAAATTACGTATTTCTTCAGCCTCTATAGTCTGAATTTTATAAATCAATTGGTTAAAGCTTTTGAATGGGATATCATTGATCAAAAATGCTTTTACAACTTCTGAAGAATTCATGGGTCCATCCACCATGGTTAATAGATTGCCCATTAGGTAATTTTTAACCATTTCTAACTCTACATCATCAACGAGTTCTGTGGATAAACGTTCCATCTCCAAATAGATTTCTTCGATCGTTTTTTCTGCATAATTATTATCTACTTCAGTACCGATATAGAAGTACCCGTCATACAGCATGGTGTCTAAAGAGGAGAAGATATTGTAGGTATATCCCTTTTGCTCTCGGATGTTCATCATAAGCCTACTTCCGAAGTATCCTCCTAGAATAGTATTGAGTACATAGAATCCATTGTAGTCTTCATGACCTCGGTTGAACATGCGTTTTCCGATGCGAATGGAGGTTTGCACGGCATCCTCTACAAAGTCGTTTATTCGCCTTGGAGGATCAGTCCTGCCGACCACTTTAGGCGGTGTTTTTGCTCCACTTTTCAGGGTCTTACCAAGTTTAGCATCTATGAGGGCAATGACCTCTGGCGTAATATTTCCGCTTGCGATCAAGGTGCAGTTGTTTCCGTGATACAGCCGCTCAAAGTGATCCGTTAAATCTTGTTGTGTCACTGCTTTGATCATTTCTACAGAACTATTGTATCCATAAGGATGATCACTGCCAAAAATAGATTCTGTAACTTGACGATAAGCACGGACATCGCATTTCGAGTTGTTGAATTTTAATTTTTGGATCGTGTTCTGCTGAAATAAAGCAAGCTCATCTGGATTGAAACTTGGTTCAGTGAGCACTTCACAAACCAAATCGAGCAATTTGGGAAAATATTTGCCTAAGCTATACAAAATTAGGCTAGAAGTATCCAGATCTACTGGACTAGCTAAGGTAGCACCGTGAAAATCCAAGGTTTCGGCAATTTCCTGCGCACTATGTCGCTGGGTACCCTCCAGCAATAGTTTTGAAGTAGCACGAGCCACTAATTTCTTCTGCTCGAAAGGCCTTCCGGCATCAAAAAATAGATCTAATTTTATAATATCTTGAATACCAGCATTTAATACCCATAGCGGCGTGCCATTAGAGAGTGTATGAAGTACAGGTTGAGGAAAATTAATCTTCTCAATTCTGGATATTTGCGGAGGAACGGTTCTGTCTGGCATTCTTTTTAACAATATGTTGACCTAATTTGGTAACTATTTATGATTTGCTTTAGTATTTAAATGGCAAAGGCATGCAAAAATGCTATTTTTGTACTTAATAACTTAATTCTATACCTATGACTTTTAGCGTTTCTTCCACAGAGTTACTAAAAAAATTGCAGTTGGCTGGTGGAGCCATCGGAACCAACGTAGTAATGCCAATCTTAGAAGATTACCATTTCACCTTGGAAGGAAACACCTTAATCATCAAAGCCTCTGATTTAGAGACGACGATTATTACACAACTAGAAGTAAACGGTAACGAAAATGGACAAATTGCGGTACCTGCAAAGATACTATCCGAAACACTGAAATCATTACCTCAACAACCTATTACTTTCCGTTCGGATATAGATAACTTCGGTATAGAGATTACTTCCTCTACTGGTAAGTATAAAATGGCTGGAGAGGATGCGAGTGATTTTCCTAAGACACCAGAGTCAGATGAAGTAGATGAAATAAAAATTCCAGCAAAGGCAATTATCAATGGAATTGGCAAAACGCTATTTGCTACGAGCAACGACGAGCTTAGACCTGCTATGTCTGGGGTCTTGTTTCAGATAGACTTTGACAAAATTGTAATGGTCGCTACGGATGCCCATAAGCTAGTGAAGTACACTTATAATGATATAAAGAGTGAAATAGTTACTCAGTTCATCGTACCTAAGAAAGTCCTTTCGCAGCTAAAAGGTAGCTTGTCAAACAGCTCAGACTTAAAAATATCATTTAATAAAAGTAATGCCTTCTTCGTCAACGATGATGTACAGATGATTTGTAGATTGATAGACAGCAGGTATCCGGATTACAATGCGGTTATCCCCGTTGAAAACCCAAATCGTATGTCAGTCAATCGTGCAGACTTGCACAGCAGTCTGAAGCGTATTGCTTTTTATGCCAATCAAACTACCAATCAAGTTACTTTCACTATATCTGATGGAAGTCTTACTATCAATGCGCAGGATAAGGATTTCTCTAATGAGGCGACGGAGCAGCTTACTTGTGTTTATGAAGGAGAGCCAATTCAGATTAGTTTCAATGCAAAGTTCTTAGCAGAAATGCTAAGCGTACTTACGGTAGAAGAGATCACTTTAGAAATGTCAACACCAAATAGAGCGGGGATTTTAAAGCCAGGAGAAAGCGATGAGAATGAGGAAATCTTAATGCTCGTAATGCCTGTAATGCTAAGTGTAGGTGCGTGAGAAAATTAGTCAGCATATTAATTTTGGGCGTATTTGTTGTTGCTTGTGCTAAGGACACCAAGGAAAGTAAAGCAAATAGTCCGATGAGTGTCGCACGGATTTGGTTGGAAAATTACTATTACCACAACAACTTTGAATTGGCCAAGACCTATAGCACTGCGGAGACAGCAGAGATGATCGATACGATCAAAACGATGATCTTCCCAGAACAGTCTGCTGGTAAAATAAATTTCGAAATAAAAAATATTCAGTGTAAGCAAAAGCAAGGCGCTAAAACGGCGGAATGTTCTTGCAAGTACGAGGAAGAAGGAGAGCCATTTACAGAGTTGCTTTATCTGGTGCAGCAAGATGGTCAGTGGTTGGTAGATGCACAGATGGCAGCTGAAGAAGAATTGCTCCTAGACGAGGATATTGAAAAAATGACGAAAGATTTTGAAAAGTCTTTGGATAAGATGCTCGAACAATAATGTTATAGTATGAAAACGGGATTATTTTTTGGATCATTCAATCCTATTCATGTAGGGCATTTGATTATAGCAAATTTTATGGCAACGCAGACCGATTTGGATGAAGTCTGGATAGTTGTGTCTCCACAAAATCCACATAAAGAAAGAGCGAGTTTGGCAAATGATTACGACCGTTTGCTCTTGGTACGCATTGCCATCGAGGATAATCCAAATCTCAGCGCATCCAAGATTGAGTTTGGATTGCCTAAACCTTCGTACACAATAGATACCCTTACTTACCTCAAAGAAAAATACCCTAAAAAGGACTTTGTTCTGATTATGGGATCAGACAATTTAGGCAGTTTACACAAGTGGAAAAATTACGAAAAATTATTAGAGGAGAATCAAATTTATGTCTATCGACGACCCGACTACGAAGAAGGAGATTTGGCAAAACATCAGGCGGTATCTATTTTTGAGGCGCCACTTATGAATATTTCGGCCAGCTATATTCGATCTTGTATCAAGCAAGGGCACAGTATACAATATCTAGTAAGCCCCCCAGTATATGATCATCTTGACTCTAGCACTATGTACAAGTAAAAAGAAAATGTAGGCCTTAATTTTTGTATTAGCCAGAATGAACCCGTTTGTAGGTATAAAAGGTATTATATACAGCAAACGGCTAAGCATAACGACTTAGAACCACAATATTTTGTTCGATTAACCGTCTAAAGATGATAACATACTACTGAATGAAACGATCTGTATTATTTTCCCTTTTCTTAGCGATTTTACTAGGCGACCCTAGTCATTCAAATGCGCAAGACGATTTAGCTATTGGGCAATGGAAAGCACATTTACCTTATACTACCTTTGTGAATATCGCTCAAAATGAAGAGTTTCTATTCTTTTCAACGGAGTGGTCCTTGATGGCGATAGATAAAGAAGAAAATACTACTAGGTTTCTCAGTAAGGTAGATGGACTTAGCGAGACGGGCATGAGAGTCATCGGCACTAATAAAGAAACAGGCTTGCTCGTGGTGACTTATGATAATGCAGTATTCGATATCATTACTCCAGAAGGCATAATCGGCGTTGTAGATATTAGCACAGATGGAAACTTTAGTGACCGCAGCATCAATAATTTGACATTTGATGGAGCACGATTTTTATATTTCGCTACAGGATTCGGTATTGCCAAGTATGATCTAGACAGAAATGAATTTGTTTACACCGTTGATACAGGGATTTCAGTATCAGATATTGCCATTTATAAAGATGATATCTATGCAGCTACCGAAAATGGTATTTTTACGATCAGTAAAGGAGATGATGCCAATCAGCAAGCTTTTGGTTCTTGGAAGTTATTAGATAGTGTGCAAAATTTTCCACCTAACTACCTTACTAATTTCTTAGAAGTCAAGGATGGCTTCTTATACTTAGATGTAGACGACGCTCTTATGAAGTTTGATGGCGACTCCGTAGAGATGATCATGCCTGCAGAGACAGATTATACGGCGCACTTTCTTACAGCGGATGGAGAAAATGTTCTTGCAGGTTACGAATGCGATGGAGTGTGTAAAGGAAGAATTGTTAGCTACAACCCAGCGACTATGGTGTCGGTTATACTGGATGATAATTGTATAGATAGACCGACATTTGCCGTAGAGGATGAAGAAGGAATAGTATGGTCAACAGATAGATTTAGAAATATACGGAAAACTTCGCCGGACTCAGGTGCTTGTGATAAACTAGATTTCAATGCGCCCTTTTCACATTTTATAAATGAAATAGCGGTTGTAGACAAAGAGGTGTATATAGCTAGTGGAGGTTTGCTGGTAAACGGAAACAACGCGCAGCGAGGAGACGGCGTCTTTCTTTTAGATGCAGACAAAAATTGGAGCCGTATTAGTGGAGAGCAGTTTCCTATACTTAGAGAGAAAGATGCAGATACGGATTACAATCGTGTGCTCGGACATCCTGCCAACGACAAGGTTTACTTTGGTACCCACTATGGTGGTCTCATCGAAAAGAATGGCGATGAAATCACGGTGTACAATGATACAAATTCCAAATTGCAAGGTGCGACTGGAGATTTTCTGAGAGAGCGTGTCTCGGGAATGGCGTTCGATGAAAACAACAATTTATGGCTGGCCAATAATGGTGCACCAGAGCCAATAGTAGTATTTACCAATGAAGGGGAATGGAGAAGCTTTGGCGTGAGTTCTACTAGAAATTTGGGCCAATTAGCGATAGATCGCTTAGGCTACAAATGGGCCATCGTGACTGGAACTACTCAGGGACTTGTTGTATTTGATGACAACGGTACGTTAGATGATACGTCCGATGATAGATCCCGCGTCATTACTATGGGCAACTCTAACTTACCGGACAACCAAGTATTATGCATTGAGACAGATAAGGATGGAGACATCTGGGTAGGGACTATAGATGGGGTAGTCGTATTTGAATGCGGCTCCACAGCTTTTGAAGAGGCCTGCATCGGCAACAAGCGGATCGTTGAAGAGAACGAAGTAGATGACGAAACTGAGAATTTGCTTAAAGGAGAAAGCATAAATACGATCGGTATAGATGGTGCCAACCGAAAATGGTTCGGCACTTCTAGCGGTATTTTTGTGCAAGATGCAAACGGTACCAAGAACGTCGCTTTTTATAATGAAGAAAACAGTCCTCTCTTGGACAACGATATTGTGGACATCGCTTTTGATGATGAGACGGGTGATGTATACATAGGCACGGAGAAAGGAGTCATATCTCTTAGAGGCGAGGCTATCGATGGTAATCTCGTCAACAACGCAAATATATTTGCGTACCCAAATCCCGTCCGTCCAGAATATGAAGGCCCGATAGCTATCAGAGGACTAGCCGAAAATGCCAATGTCAAAATCACCGATATTAGCGGACAGCTCATCTTTGAAACCACGGCCCTAGGTGGGCAAGCCATTTGGGATGGTAAAGATTACAATGGCAGAAAAGCTTCGACAGGTGTTTATCTTGTATTCAGCACCGCCGATAATATTGTGAATCCAGATGCGGTGGCGACTAAGATTTTATTTATAAAATAGAAGTCTACTGCACTTTTCCAAGATTTAAATTACAGTATTTCACAGCACTATTTAGAGGGTTTGGGGCCATCCCTTCATTGCTTGAAAAAAGCAACAAAGGGACCGGGTCATCCAGTGCTGCACTGCCGTTTCGGTCCTGTACCGCGCATGGCTTCCCTTCAAGGCTGGTACACGACTACCACTTCCTACCCCTTGTCCAGGGATTGGAGGACAGGATTTTAGAATATGGCATATACGGAGTATTGGATTAAGCACTAAAAGTTATCTGACTTTCTTACTGATGAATGAATTATCATTTAGTAAGTGGTATTCTGGTACTTAGTAAATAATAAATCATACACAATTATTGATTATCTTTCTGGAACATAAATCACCAAACAAATGAAAATCACCTTCATCTCTGACACCCACGGACTACATAATCAACTCCACTTAGGGAGTGGCGAAATGCTCATACATGCAGGAGATGTTTCCAATAGAGGTGCAAAACATGAAGTCGAAGAATTCATAAACTGGTTTGCAGATTTAGATTTTGAGCATAAGATATTTATTGCGGGAAATCATGATTTCTATTTTGAGAAGGCATCTGATGCAGAAGTACAGCAGCTCATTCCAGATGGCGTAATCTATTTGAATGATTCTGGAATAAAGATAAATGACAAAAATATTTGGGGTTCTCCAGTACAGCCGTGGTTTTATGATTGGGCATTCAATAGAAAAAGAGGCGCGGAACTTAAGAAACATTGGGACCTGATTCCAGAAAATACAGATATGCTCATCACGCATGGGCCGCCACTTGGTATACTAGATAAAACTACTCGTGGCGAGAAAGTAGGCTGCGAAGACTTACTGCATGCAGTAGATCGAATACAGCCCAAGATCCATGTGTTTGGACATATACATGAGGACTATGGAATGAAAGATCAGGCGGGAACTCAATTTATCAATGCGTCGGTATTGAACGAAAGGTACCGTATGGTTAATAGTCCGATTGAGTTGGATTTTATTTGAGTTGAGCAAAACCTTCCCCCTCCAATATCTCCTTCACCGCAGCATCATACACTTCATACGTTTTGGACTTCTTTATCTTCTTAACTACTTTAGTTGGGTTCGTAAAGAGCACAGAAAAGTATTCCCAATAGCTTAACATTTTCCTGATTACCGCTTTCTCGCCAGTTAGTTTCTGTTCAGCTGCAGTGAATAGCGTATCGAGATACTTACTGAAGACCTCTATTTTATTATCTGGATATTGATGCGTTTTATTTTTTATCATACTGGGTAAGAATGGATCCGCGATTAATCCACGACCGAGCATCCAATGGTCGATGCTAGGAAAGCGTTCGGTAAGTTCTTCGAAAGTGGCAACAGAGGTGATGTCCCCATTATAGTATAACTTCTGACTGCAATGATCTATACATCTTTGAAATCCATCTAAGTCCACCCCACCTTTATACAATTGCGCACCAATCCGAGCGTGGATTCCTATATTCTTTATAGGGTACTTTTCTAGAATAGGAAATACCTCAAGTATCTCCTTTGCGTGTTCATAACCCATACGCATTTTCATGGAAACGACGATGTCCGTTTCAGTATGTACTTGATCTAGTATGCGGTCTATTTTTTCCGGATCTTTGATCAGACCAGAGCCCATCCCCTTGTTGGTGACCATGGGGTAGGGGCAGCCAAGATTCCAGTTAAGTTCTTTATAGCCCAGGGAGCGTACATACTTAGCAGCAAAGATGAACTCCTCAGTACTACAGGTCATCACCTGTGGAATAACTGCAATACCAGTATTATTTTTCAGCTTTAGATCCCGTTCATAGATAGACTTGATGACCATCTTTCCATTAAAGCGGATATAAGGCGCATAGAACTGGTCTATCCCTGTAAAGAACTGCTGGAAGGCATTCCGAAAGTGGAAGTCCGTGTAGCCTTGGAGTGGAGACGAGATAAGTTTGTGATGCATGAGGGTGCAAAGATAGGACGGATTTGATAAATTTGTATGCAGTGGCTTGTTTTGGGTGTACACTTTTAAAACCTGAAACCTTCCTTATTTTTCGCGATAAGGATGGTAATGGCTGATCCCTAGGATCAGGTGCGCAGCACGAGACCCATGAACAGCCTGACCCGAGCGCCCTTCAGCGAGTGGGATCGCCCTAACAAAAACCTAAAAAAATCTAAGAAACTAATTCTACACTGTTACTGCCGTCTTCATCACCGACTCATAATATGCCTCGTATTTTGGGAGAATGCGTTGAATGTCAAAACGCTCCGCTTGCTCAAAAGCAGCTTTGCGGAACTGCTGCAACATATCGTCATCTTGCAAAATCTTAATTGCAAAACCAGCCATAGAATCAACGTCGCCAACATCCGCAAGAAAACCCGTCTCATTGTGAATATTGAGCTCAGGAATACCACCCGTGTTGGAAGACACAACAGGTACCTCGCAAGCCATCGCCTCCAATGCAGCCAGTCCGAAACTCTCACTCGCAGAAGGCATGATGAATAAATCCGAAACAGCGAGTAGCTCTTCGATCGCATCTTGCTTACCGAGGAAGCGCACGTGATCGCATATCTTAAGCTCGCGGCAAAGCGCCTCCAGACCTCTACGCTCAGGTCCATCCCCGATCATGAGTAGCTTGGAAGGGATCTGCTGCAAAACTTGATGAAAGACTTGTAGCACATCCTGCACCCGTTTAACTTTTCTGAAATTGGAAACGTGGGAAAGTACTTTCTCCCCATCTGGTGCGATAGCCTTCTTGAAGTGATCCTTATTGGTTTTTTTGAAACGAGAAAGGTCGATGAAGTTATGGATAACCTCTATGTCATCGTGGATGTTGAACTGTGCTAGAGTATCCTTTTGTAGTGAACGAGAGACGGCAGTGACGCCGTCAGAGTTATTGATCGAAAACTCAACCACAGGCGCAAAAGCAGGGTGGCTCCCCACCAAGGTAATATCCGTACCGTGCAATGTCGTCACCACAGGAATTTCTATGCCCTGCGTCTTCAATATCTGCTTAGCCATAAATGCAACCGCAGCATGCGGAATAGCATAATGTACATGCAGGATATCTAGTCGCTCGTGCTTGACGACATCGACTAACTTACTCGTCAGTGCGGTATCGTAAGGAGTGAATTCAAATAAAGGATAATCCGCCACACCAACTTCGTGATAGTAGACATTCTGCTGGTAGCTATTGAGACGGGTCGGTTGTCGGTAGGTGATGAAATGGACGTGGTGTCCACGTCTTGCTAGACCTTTTCCAAGTTCAGTAGCAATCACTCCACTACCTCCGTAGGTAGGGTAACATACGATACCTATATTCATGTCCTTTCTTTATACTCCTAAAAACGCTCGCAACGGCGCAAGGTTTAGCTTTCTAGAGTAATTATGGCCCCTCTACCACAAAACGCCTCGTTACTTGGCCTAGTGGAGTAGATACTTGTAGAATATAAAGCCCATTGCTAAAGTTGGTTATGGATATAGGCGTCTGATGTGAGATGGCTCCTGCAAGCGTGCTAGACGAAACGCATTGCCCGATGGCATTGAAGATATTCACTTCTAAAGTTAAAGGTTCTGCTAGGTTTATATCCAAATTGATCAGGTCTCGAGCTGGATTAGGATATAGTCTTAAATCTACCAAGTCTGCAAAGTTGTTTGCCGATACAGTTCCTAAGTCAAAGTTCTCAGATGCAAAACACCCAAAAGCATCGGTGATCGTCACTGTATAATTACCATTTCCTAAGCCAGCGATAGTACTAGTTGTCCCCATCGTGCTACCAGCAATGTTAGACCACTCAAAAGTATACGGAGCAATACCACCAGTCGGTGCTACAGTGATGAAACCATTATTTTCGTTACTGCTCGTATTGCTAATAGAATTATTGATAATTACACTGTTCTCGGCACACTTATAAACGTTGATATCATCCAACAATATTCGAAAGCTAGCACCTCCACGAAGTGCTGTAAATCGAAAATTGACCAGCTCATCAATATAGTCCTCTAAAGAAATATTCAACGCTGTCAATGCTTGGCCATCATTTGGATTCACGGCAGCCATGTCTATAATGCTAAGTACATTGTAGTTGTCTCCGCAGTCAGTTGAAATCTCAACTATCAGTTGATCTCCAAGTGTCAATTGTGGAGCATCGCCAGCAGGGTCAGCCGCTGCAAATGCATACTTAAAAGAAAGCGAATCTAGATCAGCGATCCGACCATATCTATGTGTAGTAAGTACAAATCTACTGTTCAGTGGATCCAAAATACTAGAGATAGTATTGTTGCCAACAAAGTTGAAAAATGGATCTGCCTCATCAGCTGTCCATCTTTCTGGCAGTTCGGAATCATCAAATCCTTCAAAGAAAGGAAGCAGTGCGGTATGTGAAAAAGTATACGTAAACTCATCGTTACTCACATCACTATCTCCTGGTAAAATAGTACGCATAGTGATCGTATAATCGCCTGGCTCAGAAATATCTATCAACTCCTCAAAAGGAAAAGCGACACAGCTATCCTTAGCCAGTACACCCGTGTACAAACCATCATTGGGCATAGCTACATTTCCGCCTATTTGTTGCAAGTTATAAGTAAGCTCAAAATCAAAAGGAACCAAGGTCTGCGGAGCTGCACCGAAATTCTTCAAAAACACGAACAAAGTATCCGCTGCAGAATAATCGCATTTTTGACCGAACTGCGGTGAAAATGCACCCGAAATACCTACATCTTTTGTCCAGATGGTATTGATACGGTGCGGGCCAGAAGGGACGCTTTCGTCTCCGCTATTACAAACTATTGAAATCTGAAATTCATAACAAGTTTTCTGACGCAAACCAGTAAGCTCTGCCTCAGAAAAAGCAGACTGTGTGACTTCTACAGAATCAGGATTATTTAAAAAACCACATGGCGCATAACGTATTTGGTAAACCCCCAGGGAGTCAGAAGGCAGCCAGTCGATCATCACACTGGTATCAAATGAATCCACATTCACTACTGAGGCCAAATCAATCGCTGGACAATTTGGACAAACAGCATAGCCTTCAAAAAGCACCCCAGCTGTCGGGTTACTAAGCTCAACGAGCACCTGCCCATCAGAATCTAAAACTATAACCGTGTTATCCAGGTTGTTTTCCCCTACAGCATAAGTAAAGCTAATACTGTCTCCATCCACTACATCTATAAATGTAGTATCTGAAAAACCAGCAAACTGAGCGGTTAATAAGTCGTTCTCAACAAAGATGGAAATGTCTGCATTATTTGAAAAATCCCCACCAGCATCATTCAAGATGAGCTGATATTGACAGTTGTTCTGTGCGTTTAGACTAAAGCTTAGTGCTACTAAGCCAATAAAAATGGAAAGATATCGGTACATAGTTTATATTATAGAATGATTCATAACAAAAGTAACCTAAATATATCAATATAATTATCACCTATCTGTTAAAGCATAGAAAAATAAAGCATTACACGGATTAAATTAAACATTTGACTAATGGCTATGTTAAAATCTTGAAAATATCAAGACGTGACGCTATATTCAATCAGCGATTTAGAAAAATTATCAGGTATAAAAGCCCATACAATTCGTGTTTGGGAGCAGCGTTATGCTATTCTACATCCTCAGCGCACGAAGACAAATATTCGCTTTTACGAGGACAAAGACCTTAAAGTCTTGCTCAATGTTGTCTTTCTTAAAAAGAATGGCTACAAAATTTCTAAGATTGCGAAGATGAGCGATGCAGACCTCGCCCAGGCTTTATCGGAAGTGTCTGATATTGATATCGCTGAAAGTGTACAGTTGGATGCCCTCACCTTGTCTATGATGGAAATGGATGAGCACAAGTTCAGCAATATTATTGATACCAATATAGAGCAGCTTGGGTTCGAAAGAACAATGTTGGAAGTTATTCATCCCTTTCTAGAAAAACTTTCCATGCTGTGGTTGACAGGTTCAGTTGCGCATGTGCAAGAAACGTTCATCAGTAACCTGATACGTCAGAAACTACTTTCCGCTATCAATAAAGAAGAAGTTGTAAATACACCTGATGCCAAGAAGTTTGTCCTTTATCTACCAGAAGGTGAAAACCAAGAACTCAGCCTTCAGCTAATGCACTTTCTCCTAAAGGCTAGAAAATTCCGGGTGGCTTACTTGGGTTCGGATATCACCTTATCGGATGTTAGTGATGCAGTCAGCCTATTTCAGCCGGACTACATATTTACGATGATTACCGAGACCTACGTTGGCGATCCTGTGAGTAGTTATCTCTCCCAGATGCAGACGCAGTTTCCAGATGCACATTTATTGCTTTCTGGATATCAGGTCGTAGCCCAAGGTGTCAACAATACGGAGCAGATCACCGTGCTGCGCTCTCTACCCGAGACGCTGGCGTATATAGACTCCCTTTAGCCGCAATTCCATTTATTTTTGTTTACCTTTCGGAGTGGACTTACTACTCCATCATTAAACGGTAAAAGGATGACGATCATATTTATTATGCTTGCAGCGGGAACATCATTTGCGGTGTATCGAGTGATCAAGCAAATTTTCAATCAGTACCAGTGCATTACTACGCAAGATATCCGAGCGTATAAGTTGAGCCAATTGAATCAAGAAGATCGCCGCCAAGTAGCCGTCCATGTGGGCGTATGCGAAAAGTGTAAACTAGCGATGATAGAGTATGATCCAGATGACACGATGGAGCATTTGGTGGAGTAGGATTTGGGAGTGACCCTGCCACTCCAGTTCCGCACTGCCGAAGGAGGCAGATCGTAACCGTCGCATCAGGGTCGGGCTCTGTCAGGGTACGCCTTCGCTACCGTCCCGCCCGAAAGAGGGCGTGACCGCTGACCAAAAAGTCAGCGCCTTTTCGATCCCTCACTCATTTGGATTATATAGTGTACTTGTGTTTTTACTATTTAATAATTAAGTTGCAGAGATGGAGTCCATAGATGAAAAATTATTAGTCCTCTACGAAGAGAAGAATAGAAAGGACAAAGTGCATTACCACTTGGAGGAACTCTATCGGGATATGGAACGCAAAGAAATTCAGCTAGTCGACCTGAAAGAAATCATGCACCAAGAATTTCTCGATGTAGAAAAATTAGAAAGTAAAAGCCTCTACGGTTTATTCTTGACCGTCCTAGGCAACAAAAAACAACAGCTAGAAAAAGAGCGACAGGAATACCTCCAGGTCTTCATGAAAGTAGAGGGACTCAAGCAGCACTTGATTATACTAGCCGAAGAGAAAGAACTACTCCAAAAAACATATAGTGGTCTCCAAACGGTTGATAAAGATTTTGAACAAGCACTTTCTAAGAAAATCGAACTGCTAGTAAAGGTAGATGCCTGTCCTCCTAGATTGACTGAATACCTCAAAAAAATAGCGAACTACAGAATCAAAATAAAGGAATTAGAAACCTGTATCAAAAAAGGGGAGGTCGCTAGAAAGTATCTCCGCAATGTGATTACTGGACTAGATGAAATAGAGCAGTGGGGCTACGAAAATAAAAAGATGTCTACGACTAGAATCAGAAAAAAGATAAAACGCTTAAATAAAGAAATCTACGTTGCCAATAGTTTCTTGCAAAAGTTTGAACATGAATTAGGATGTTTGCAAGGACATTTCGATTTTGATTTTCAAAGAGAGATTACCCAGTTCCAAAATTTTATGGATCAGTTTGTGGACACGCTCATTACCGATTGGATCGTCAAGCAAAGAATATTTAATGCCGATAATCTGGTTGACAATCTACGAGACAAGATCGTCCAGCTCAGTGAAACGCTGACCTACGAAATAGAAAAAACGAATGGATATATAGAAGAAACACAATTAGAGAAAGCGGATTATCTATTGAATTACATTAAGTCATGATCTATTTTATAGGTGCAGCCATCGGAGCAGCTGTCCTTTTTGGTTTTAGCAGATTTCGAAAAGCAAATAACTGGATCGTACCCAAGCAGACCTTCCCAGCAGCATGGCGAACCCTTTTAGTACAAGAAGTCAATTTCTACAATTCTTTATCCGAGATAGAGAAGTCGCTCTTCGAGTACAAGATTCACGAGTTTCTGCTCAACTATCGGATCACAGGCATCACGGTAAAGGTAGAGGCGATTGACAAACTGTATGTAGCGGCTAGTGCAGTAATTCCTATTTTTCAATTTCCAACTTGGCGTTACACTAATCTGTACGAAGTACTTTTATATCCTGATATGTTCAATGAGGACTTTGCGACTACTGGACCAGGGCGCAATATTTTAGGTATGGTGGGTACAGGGTATATGAAAGGTAAAATGATCTTGTCCAAGCCAGCCTTACACCACGGATTCGATAATGCGAGTGATAAAAAGAATACTGCTATCCATGAATTTGTACATCTAATAGATATGCTGGATGGGGCGATCGATGGTATTCCAAGTTTGCTGCTAGAACAACCCTATGTGCTACCCTGGCTAGATTTAATCAACAGCAAAATAGATGAAATCTATAAAGAGAAGTCCGACATCAATCCCTACGGAGGCACCAATAAGATAGAGTTTTTTGCTGTAGCCAGTGAGTACTTTTTCGAGCGTCCAAAGCTCCTCGCCAAGAAACATCCCAAGCTCTATAATATCCTAGAAAAAATATTTGATCAAGATATGGATCAAAGAGCCCTCCACCGAGAAAAGATGATGATCGGAAGGAACAGTCCCTGCCCATGTGGAAGTGGGAAAAAATTTAAGCGTTGTTGTGGGAAGGGTATGTGAAACCTATATTTGGCTTTACTATTGAGGTATTACAATATTGTTTAATACTTTAATCAGGATTCACATCCTGAATTGTCACAACAAAAAAATCATGCATAATGATTACAAATTATTGGATTGGTTAAAAAAATTTCTAATTGGCAAACAGAATTTGTCTATTATATGTTCAAGGACAAATCATCTAAGTCAAAAAGCCAAGTAGATTTTTTATACTCTTTTCTCGATCCAAATGCCAGTCACTGTAGGCAAGAAAATAGATGCTATAATTCATTCTTTCTAACATTCTAATTTTAGCTTGGGAAAACATTGGGGCAAAATCTCCTGGATAACCAATGAGATCAATACAAAAAATGTTTTCTTGATCTGTAACTAATAAATCTATTTCTAGCCCACCGATTATAAAATTTGGCGTAACGGAAATATTCTCTATATTTTCGGTAAGCATGGCGGATACTTCGTTTGCAAAATTATCATCAGGTGCGTTTGGGGGGATTGCTTGATTACCTTGATCAATAATACTGTTTAAATACCTACTTAGTAGATATTTCGGAGAAAGTGTTTTGTAGTCGATAGAGGTGAAGACTACCTGTAATTTTTTAGCGCGGGTGATACAGACGTTAAATACGTCCTCTTTATTTAGATATTGAATACTGCCATGGTGGGTGTTATTATCAACCACAAAAGAGATACAAATAACCTCTCTTTCCTCTCCTTGAAATTGATGCGGCGTCCCTATTAGTATATCATGGTGCTTTAATTCATTAAGTGTGAAAGTTTTTCTAACTTCTTTTTTAATAAGATTGACTTGAGCTCTGAATGGAGAAATGATACCTATACTACACTTATGTTTTTTATCTAGCGTAAGTTCACTTTTTATTATTTCTTTGATATAATTGATGATGTACCGTGTCTCCGTTGGATTGGTACCGTTGGGTTCTCTGCATCCAGTAACTTTATATAAACTTAGGCCAGCGTCCGTTTCTTTTAAAGAAGGCTTGTCCGTCATGATCTGCAATGCGCTATCGTAGAAGTTCTTATTAGAAAAATCAATGATGGCAGGCACACTTCGATAGTGTTCATCTAGAAAGATCACCTGATCTTGATTTGAGATATATTTGTTCACTAGGTCAAGTACGCTATTCGATCTGTAATAAGGCAAGTTTGCTTTGATATTATTTATTGCGCGAAATTTAAGTTCTTGTGTTCTAGATAAAAAGGAAACGTGTCTTAATTGCTTATTGTCTCCTACAATTACTAGTTTCTTAGCTCTGTACAATAAAGGAATTGCACTAGGGATATCGCATTGGGAGGCTTCATCAATAATGACAGTATCAAATAGATTGGCTTGCAAAGGAAGAGTATTGTGTAAGTTGTTAGCAGTACATACCCAAACGGGTAAAGCATTTAGGATTAAGTCAAAGTTTATTTCATTGAATTTGTCGTGAATTAGATTTCCCGTTTCTTCAGAGAGGGCTTCGGTGAGGGTAATAAATGCTGCACGATGATTTTTTAAAGAGTTTCGTAAGGTAAGGTCGTAAGATTTAAGAATGTGCTTTTTTGAGATTATCTTCTTTTGTTTCTCTGCCTTACGTATTTTTTGGGCAAGTACCATGAGTGAATCCTTTCGATGCTTTTTGTATTCGATCCACTTTATGACAATGGTTTTGAGGAATTTATTTTTGTCAGAAAAATATAATTCACCCCATTTTATTTCATCCTTTTCAACTTTGATCAATCGCTTGACTAGACTTGCAAGTTCTGCGATGACTTGATCTAAGTATTTTTTGTTTTGATCTAAGCTAGTAGCATCTATGTCATGAGATTTTATTCCGTAAATTATCTTATTCAGCTTTGTTTGCAGGCTATATTTATATCGTTTAGTGGTTGCATTTATGAGCTTGCTCTTGATGCCTAAATCATTTTGAATTTTAGCCATAACGACTTTGCAAGCTTGTACAGTCTTACATACGATGAGTGTAGATTTCCCTTCTCCTATAAGATGGGCGGCAAGATTAGCTATAGTAAATGTCTTGCCAGTTCCTGGCGGGCCTATTACCATAGTCATGTCGTGCGCCTTCAGAGAAAGGAAAACTTTTTTTTGTTGTGTACTTATAGAGGAGATGGTGTATATATTATGTTTTTGAACTGGACGACTATTCAATGCAGGTTTTGATCCGTAGCCAAATATTTGTTTTAATAACACAGACGTTTCTGGTAGTCGGTTGATGATGTCGATTTCCTGAATAACCCCTTGTGCGCCTTTTGATTTTTGCGCGAGACCAATAGCAGAACCTGCTAGGAGCATTAGCTTGTATTTTACGGATCTAGATCTGGCTATCGTTTCCAAATCTACTTCTAGTGAATCATTCGCAATTAAAGTAGAGAGAGCACTTGCGTCTAATTTTGGAAGGAGGTTTTCTATATCCTTTTTTAGATTTACGAGAGTTTCAAAGTCTAGCTTACCCGTGGGCAGTGCATTGATAAAATTTGTCTCTGTTTCTGAATCTATCTCCATTTCACTTTTCAGGTATTGAAGAAATGCAGGATTTAGAATTGGGTTGTCTAAATCTACATTCACATAGTAGACGCCTTGTTCAAAATATAAAGTAAGGTCGTGTAGAAACAGGGGAGCAAAAACTCGAGTACTTCGACCGAGTACGCTACTTTTTCCTTTCAAAAAAAAAGTACCTACGTAAAGTTGTTTCTCCTTAGAGTGTAATGCCAGAGCGGTATCTACGGTCTCTCCCCAAACACTATCAATGGGTAGATTAGGGACTTTGCCATTGTGAAGATCGAATGTATCAAGAGCTAGTTGATGCTCTACGCTTGTGCTGTAGAAGTCAAGAATGCTAACTGCTTTGAGGTCAGCAGCATAGCAATCTGCGTAGTAGTTCAGGATGTTTTTTAAAGCTTTCATTAAGTCATTGGAAAGTTAAACTTACTATCAACTAAATCATATATGAATTGAAGGCATGTACTTTCTTGGTTTGATTCTGCCAGATGACCATTGGTACGAGTAGGGAAATTGTACCAAAGAGGCCAACGAAGAAATAGGATAAAATGGAAATTAAAGCCGTGATGAGTAGTGTATTTACAATTATTCGGTAATCATCTTTAGCTCTAATCTCATTGGTGTGTCGGCTGAAGGTGATTCCACAAGAGTCGCAGTTTAGGGAAAAGGTTTCTCCTTTTTCCTGAGCGAGTTCTGGTCTCGATATGGCTTTTGTTTTAACTGAGACATGCGTTTTGCAGGTTGAGCATTTAGCGAATATCTTCATGGCTTGATTAGAATTTACATGATAATAACTTCAATTTAAGCTTGATTTAATATAAATGCAAGATCAGTCAAAACGTACCCTCAACTAAAACTACTGTACGCCTGCCATTGCTGCCTCTCCCAGTGCATACATTTCTCGCTGATAGGCAGCGCCTATTTTACGTTCAAGTACATTGCCTTGCTGGTCTAGAAAAAGTAACGTTGGGTAAGCGTTGATGGAATATAGGTTTGCTAAGGTTATTCCATTTCCTTTTTCGGCATTGGCTTTTACGCTCACGAAGTTCTCGTTCATGAATTCTCCTAGACGGCGATCTGGAAATACATCTTCGTCCATAAGCTTGCAAGGAAGACACCAAGTGGTATAGAAGTCTATAAAGACCAACTTATCTTCTGTTACTGCCTGATCTATAGCATCGGATAGGGAGTCGCTTGTGCTAAATTGAACTCCTGTCTTTTTAATTTTAGGGGTTGAAGAACCTTGATTGGTCTTGCAGGCACTGAATGAAAATATGCACAGTACAAGTATGATCCAACTGATAAATTGAAAACGTTTCATTGTTTAGATTTTGTATTGATAAAACAATGTAGGAAGAGGAATATTGCTTACTCAGATAATGTATATCATTTTTGCTTTAAAATGTCACTGATATTTTAATACAATTTCCAAATTTCTGTGTTGGAAATACTTGCCATAGCTAAGGCTGTAGCCGCGTTTTTCCGTCTTGATCTTGAAAAATTCTATTTAAAATCTATTGCGACATCTTAAACCACAATTAATACAGATGTAAATATATAACTTTATTTAATATATTTTAAGATTATTGCTGTTCTAAGTTCGGAGAACCACATAGTTCACAATAGAACTACATAGAAGGCATAGCTATTTTTACGTTTCGGTCTATATGATAACAGCTCTGTTTTCTATGAATCTTTATGAGGTAAAAAAGACTGTTCTGAGTTCGGTGGAACCACATAGTTCACAATAGAACTACATAGAAGGCATAGCTATTTTTACTTTTCGGTCTAAATGATAACAGCTCTTTTTTTCTTCTGAATCTTTATGAGGTAAAAAAGACTGCTCTGAGTTCGGTGGAACCAGGTACAAAAACAGAGTAGAATATAGGGCACAGCAGAAAAAGGACTACAAAAATCTAAAATATACTCCCCAATCCCGCGTGAGGGGGGTGGAATGATGGTCGCTCATTCGCGCCCAGTCCTGGATGACCCGGCTCCGCTTTTTCCAACGGAGGGGACCCAAAAATATATCTAGCTAGTAAAAGAGTTGAAAAATCGAGATGGTATTATTAGACCATAGCTTTATCATTCTGGTGAAGTAGGTTGAGCAGGTACTGGCCATAGCCACTCTTGATATATTTGTTGCCTAATTTTTCTAGTTGAGGTTCATCTATATAGCCCATCTTGTAAGCGATCTCTTCGATACATCCGATCTTGAGACCTTGGCGCTCCTCGATAACTTCGATAAACTGTCCTGCTTGGATAAGCGACTTGTGTGTACCTGTATCCAACCATGCGACACCTCTGCTAAGGACACCTACTTTGAGTTTTCCTTCTTTGAGGTAATGCTTGTTGACATCGGTAATTTCGTACTCTCCGCGTGGAGAAGGCTTGAGATTTTTAGCAACCTCGACTACACTATTGTCATAAAAATATAAACCAGGAACGGCATAGTTTGACTTTGGCTTGCTAGGCTTCTCTTCTATAGTAAGCGCCTTTTTATTTTCATCAAACTCAACTACTCCGTAGCGCTCTGGATCAGATACTTGATATGCGAAAACGATCCCGCCTTCAGGATTAGAACTTTCTTGTAAGAGTGTACTCAATCCATTGCCATAAAAAATATTGTCACCCAATACCAATGCTACAGAATCATCACCGATGAATTCTTCGCCAAGCACGAATGCTTGTGCAAGACCGTTAGGATCAGGTTGTTCTTTGTACTGAATGTGGCACCCTATTTCTTGACCATCACCGAGTAGCTTTTCAAAATTTGGTAGATCTGAAGGTGTGGAAATAATTAAAATATCTTTGATACCTGCCATCATTAAAGTAGAAAGCGGGTAGTAAATCATAGGCTTATCGTACACAGGCATGAGCTGCTTACTTACTGCCATAGTCAAAGGGTAAAGTCTGGTGCCAAGTCCCCCGGCAAGGATAATTCCTTTCATGATGTTATATTTTTATTGAAATCAAGATACGGCTAATTCTCGCTCTTGAAATATTCTTTTTATTCTGAGTACAAGTTCCGTCGGTTTGAAGGGCTTCGCGATAAAGTCATTGGCTCCACATTTGAATGCTTCCAAGACGGTATCTTCCTCTTCGAGTGCGGAAATAATAATTACGGGTAAGTCGAGATCCAGATCATTACGCATATAGTCTACCAGCTGTAAACCTGTAAAGTGTGGCATCATAATATCTGCGACAATGAGATCGGGTTTGTCTTCTTCTACCATTCGGAGTGCTTCTTTACCGTCCTTTGCGGTAATCACCGAAAAACCATTCTTCCTTAATCTAAACTCCAAAGATGTGAGAAGCATCTCTTCATCCTCACATACAAGAATTGTCATATACTTTTTAAATCTAATTCGATTTTAAAGGTATGAAGAAATTATTGAATTAGAAGTATTTAAAGACGAGTAAGCTCAATTTTTAACTCTGTCATTACACGATCTAGGTTAATTTCTAGGGTATCCATCAAGGTAGGAACTTCCCCAAGTCCAGTATTTTGCTTGGCGTTGAGCTCAATAGTTTTATTGGCTGCAGTCATAGTGTCATTGCCTACATAGGATAGGGTAGACTTCATTTTATGCGCTACGGACGAGAGATCTTCCCAACGCGATGCTTGTTGAAGCCCTCGCATTTTTGTGATTTCTTCAGGAAGTTCTTCGATTAACATCTCTAAGAGTACTTTTTTCATGCTATCGTCGCCGTCGGACATGAGCTCTAGGTAATCGAGGTTGATAAATTGATATGTATTATTACTCACCATCGTAAATGAAATTATATTTATAATTAATTTTAGTTCTTAAGAATTATTAGTTCTGAGTGCTTTATTTCTTTTGAGTGTGACGTAGTGGCCTATCTTACTAAACAGTTGTTCAGGTTTGAAAGGTTTGAGGACGTAGTCGTCCATACCATAGTCTTTAAACTTATCATCTTCGGCGATGTTGGCGTGTGCGGTCATCGCCAAGATCGGTAAGGCTGCCTTTACAGCATCCATATTGTTTCTAATATATTGTGTGGCTTCATAGCCATCCATGATCGGCATTTGTATGTCCATTAGGATGATATCGAAGTCTCCTTCGCGTAACTTTTCTACACCTAACTTTCCATTTTCTGCTACAACCAGATTGATATTCGGAAATTGCTTCAATAGTGTTTTCGTTGCTACGATACGGTTGATCATATGATCTTCGCACAGCAATAAATTGAAAGCTGTTTCTGGATCAAACGCATCCTCTTCTGGTGCATCTTCAGTAGGCTCATGACCTTGTTCAAAGATAAGATCAAAACTAAATTTAGATCCTACATTGTGTTCACTGGTAACCCATATTTTACCTCCTTGATATTCTACTAGATTTTTTGCAATAGATAATCCAAGTCCTGTACCTTCAAAAATTCTATCCTTTGATCGAATACGTGTAAACGTTTCAAAGATCACTCCAACTTTATCTGCAGGAATACCGATACCCGTGTCTTGTACTTCAAACTGGACATGCCAGCTTCCGTTACTTTCGTTCACCACAGAAACATTTATAGACACACTTCCCTCATCCGTAAACTTTATTGCGTTACCTACTAAGTTGTATAAAATTTGATTGAGTCTCAGCTGATCTCCTTCTAAATATCTTGGGATAGTAGGATCTATATTCAATTCTAAAGAAAGATTTTTTTCATCTACTTTGTATTGCATTACATTGATGACATTAGCCATTAAAGTATGGAAGTCAAAGCTGGCGTAGTTGAACTTTATCTTTCCTGCTTGGATAGTGGATATTTCTAGGATGTCATTGACGATACCTAGAAGTATTTCAGAAGAACTTTTGATATTCGAAATATAGCTAAACTGTTCGTCGTCAAGACCAGTTTTTAATACTAGATTGCTCATTCCAAGAATTGCATTCATGGGTGTTCTCATCTCATGACTAACACTTGCGATAAACTGTTCTTTTAGCTTACTGGTCTGATCTGCTACCTTGCGATCTTGCCTTAGTTTTTCTGCTTGCTTACGCTCTGTGATGTCTCTGATAAAACCATTGATGCCAATGAAGTTTCCGTATACAAGTTGTCCCGCAGAGATGAGGCAGTTTCTGATTGATTCATCTTTACAAACAATATTGACCTCTTCTTCCACAACGAATTTACTTTGGAAAACACGTTCTTGAAAAGCATCCCAAAAATTTCTATTTTCGAATAGTGCTTCTATTTGTATTCCAAATAATTCAGAATTGTCATAGCCTGTGATAACAGAGGTAGAGCGGTTAAAATCGACTAACTTACCTTCATTGTTACAGACGTAAATGGCATCTTTAGAATTGGTAAATATATTTTGATACCTAGTCTGCGCCTCTTCAATTTTCTTAAGATATTTTTTCCGCTCAATTGAAAATCGAATGGTCTTCAAAAATACGTTGGCATCGTAATTTCCTTTAAGCAGAAAATCTTGTGCACCCATCTTAAGTGCTTTGAGGCCCAATTGGCGATCTTGTTGGCCGGTAAGAACGATTACGTTATTATTTGGAAATTGCTTTAGAACCGTATTCAAGGTGTCAAAGCCAAAACTATCTGGAAGACTCAAGTCCAACAAGATAGCTGCGTAGTCATCTTGCTCTTCTAAAGACTTTAGACCTGCATTGAGTGATCTTTTGACTACTAGTTCACAGTGCTTCATGCCTGACTCTACGAGTAGCAGCTCCACCATGCGCGCATCAGCGGCATTGTCCTCAATAAGCAGTATTTTATTTATCTCAGTACTAGACAAATTCGTTGCGTTGTTTTCTCTACTTCCTGCTACCAATATAGGTTGATATTCTGAACTGCTCACCATTTGTATTAAAGTTAATGGGGGATATGCCCTAATAAGAAAGCCTAAAAAAGCCACTGAAAATGGCTAGAAAGGCTACTCTATGGGGATAAATACAAATTTCGAGCCTAAATCTTCTATTATAAATAAACAATAATAATCCGCTGGATCTTTATATATTTTTCTAAATTCATTTATCCGCTCTTGCCGGATAAGTTTTTTAGTGGAGAACTCTTCGAGCGTAGAAATATATAGGTTCCATTTGCCTTTCAGCTGCGAGCTATCTGCTAGAAGAATGCCAATATTTATCTCAGTAGCAGAGACTACAAAGATAGGATAGTTTGAAATATCCTGGTTGCATACTTCATCGCTAGCTTTCTCCATTAGGCGCTCTGCGCTTTTAAGCTCTCTTTTTATATTGTTTAATCTTCGTTCGGTATCCATGTTATTTGAGAGTAAGTAATACTACGTTTTCAATATGATGTGTATGTGGAAACATGTCTACGGCTTGTGACTTGGTGACCGTATACTTTTCTGATAATAATGCTAAGTCTCTGGCTTGTGTGCCTGGGTTGCAGCTGACATAGATAAGCTTAGGCGCAGCTAAAGTAAGCAGCATTTCTACTACTTTGGTATGCATACCTGCTCTCGGCGGATCGGTGATCAAGATGTCTGGTCTACCGTGCTGTTCGGCAAAAGAATCAGTGAGTATATCTTTTACATCGCCAGCATAAAATACAGTATTGGTGATGTTATTTTGTTCCATATTTTCTTTCGCATCCACTATAGCAGCTTCGACCTCTTCTATACCGACTACTTGTTTGCATTTGTGTGCAATATATAGCGCGATGGATCCAATACCGGTATAGAGGTCATAAACATTTTCTGCGCCAGATAATTCTGCAAATGATTCCACGACATTGAAAAGCCGTTCGGCTTGCTTAGGATTTGTTTGAAAAAAGGACTTTGGACCAATTCTGAATTTTACATCTCTGAGGGTTTCTTCTATATACGGTTTGCCGTGTACATGGACCATTTCAAGATCCATCATGAAATCATTCAGTTTATCATTGATGCAGTAATAAACAGAAGTTAGTTTAGGATTCTTTTCAATTACTACTTTTAAAAATTTATTTATTTTTTCCTCATCGTGCAGGTTGATGCTCAACATGAGCATGCATCCTCCTAGTGAACTTGTCTTGACCATGATATTACGCATCACGCCTTTTTGAGCACGTGCATCGTAAAAGGAAAATCCAAAGTCTATGGCTATTTGTTTTATAGAATTTCTTAAGTCATTGGAGGGCCCTCCTTGCAGGTGGCATTGATCAATATTAAGAATTTTGTCAAAAGCGCCCGCGCGATGAAAACCTAATACGTCTTCTTCATTGGTTATGCCAGAGACCATTTCCTCATTGGTCAACCAACGTTTATTAGAAAATGAAAACTCAAGCTTATTGCGATAAAATTCTATTGCTGGTGCAGGCAATATTGGCACGACTTCTTCTGGATAGATTTTCCCAATTCTGTTGAGTACTTGGATGACGTTATTTTCTTTAAATTCTAGCTGCTTTTCGTATGGTATATTTTGCAAAGTGCATCCTCCACAATGTTCAAAATGCTTACACATGGGCTCTATGCGTATGTCTGACATCTTTTTAAAATGGATAGGAAAAGCTTGCAAAAAAGACTTCTTCTTTTTAGTGACTTGAACATCCACGATATCGCCAGGCACTACGCGCTCAATAAATATTATTCTACCTTCTACATCTTTTGCGATTCCTCTGCCTTTATCCGCTAGTTCGAAAACTTCTAAATCTTCTATGATGATTTTTTTCTTCTTTCTGTTTCTTCCCATTTTTTCTTACCGTGTTAATACGATATAATCTTTTATTAAAGTCTTCAAAAATTCAAGGTTGTCTTTTGGAACTTCCCTGATATCTAAAAGCCTTACTAATTTTGTTGAAAGCTTGTTTAACAATTGAGCATTCGCTGAACTAGGATTATCCCTGTATTTAATAATAGCATTTTTTACGACTAGCATATCTTCTTCGCCGATATTTTTGATATCCGTGTATATGGGCTCATATTCGTCTATAGTACTAATATTCAGTATGTCCATTAGGTTGAAAGCGCCAGAAATGTTTAGCTTAACCACCACGGTATTAGCTGCCCGATCTCCCATACGCTGACCATATTCGCTGGTGGCTATAAATATCGCACCCAGTACACCGATGCAAAGATAGGTATCAATAAGGTGAAAAACGGAGCGGATCACAAAATCACTAAGGCTAGGTTCTGATCCATCCAATTTTAGTACTCTTACGCCCATTATTTTTTTGCCAAGTGTTTGACCTTTATGGAAAATCTCCATTCCAAGACAATAGCTAAAGAATATCAAGATCATCAAGTAAGGTACCATGGCGTAGAAGGCTCCATCATCATCTATACTAAATCGAGTGACTACCATTATTGTGAGAAGGTAGCTTAGAAAAGCGAGCAATATGTCAAGAAACAAAGCAATAAAACGGTCTCGTAAAGGCGCTAAATCATAGTTAATAATTACGTTTTGAGTAGTTCTGATATTTATGGACCGCATTCAGTTAGTTTTAAAGTGCTGAGCGCACCAAAATTAAGGTATAATCGTTTAGAATGCTTACTATTATCCGTATTTGTGAAATTTAATAGCGCATATAATAACATTTCAAAAGTATTAGCTATAATTTAGTGCTGAATAAAAACGATAGGATCTTTACTACAAAAGCATGAAGGAAACCCAGTTTATAGCGCAAAACAAGGACAAATGGATTGCGTTTGAGCAAAAATTAGATCAGGATAGTATCGATCCTAAAGATTTGAAGGACTTATACTTGCAAGTTACAGATGATCTGAGTTATGCTAGAACATTTTACCCTAACCGCTCGGTAAGGGTTTACTTAAACACCCTCTCTAAGAAAATTTATAACAAAATTCACCAATTCAAGAAGTCCAATCGGAGTCGGCTCCTTTCTTTTTGGACAGATGAATTACCCCTATTGGTATACGATAGTAGACAAGCATTCAGATTATCATTTTTCGTCTTTGTGGGTTCCATGATTTTGGGTGCCTTCTCTAGTGCCATGGATCCTGATTTTGTGCGGACTATTTTAGGCGATTTCTATGTGGATATGACTTTAGATAACATTGCTGATGGGGACCCGATGCGGGTATACAAGGAAAGCAAAGAAATGGGAATGAGTATTGGGATTACGCTTAATAACTTAATGGTAGCATTTCTTACTTTTCTTTTAGGTATCGTATACTTGATAGGTTCTATCGGAATTTTAATCAGCAATGGAGTCATGGTGGGTTCATTTCAGTATTTTTTCTACGAGCAAGGATTTCTATTGGAATCCTTTTTGACCATATGGATTCATGGTACTTTAGAAATTTCTGCGATTATTATTGCTGGAGCTGCAGGTATTACTATGGGAAGAGGGCTAGTTTTTCCAGGTACATTTTCACGCGCCAAAGCGTTTCAAATTTCAGCAAAACGGGGTTTGAAAATAATGATCGGTATCACACCTATATTTGTAGCTGCAGGATTTATAGAAGGGTATCTGACAAGGCATACGGAAATACCCAATGAACTGCGAGCCTTATTTATTCTCGTGTGTTTATTTTTCATCCTTGGTTATTTTGTAATTCTCCCCGTATACAAAAAGAAATGGGGAGGTTTAGGGGAAGAAAAACGATACAATCTACAGCCAGATAATTTACATCAATTTGAATATTATAAAATAAAAGATACTGGACAATTGTTCAACGATACATTTTTGTTTTATGGCAGGCGTATAGGTAGACTAGGGATTCTATTTTTGCTTTTATCTGGTATTTATGTTTTGAGTATTTCTCTGGTTATGCAAGTAAAAGTAGACGAAATATTTACTTTTATTAGTAATCCTTTTGTTAAAATAGCGGAGATACCTCAGCTATTTTATAATGTAAATGAAAAGTGGCTATATCCATTCAATGTTGTCTTATTCACTTTAGTGACGGGAGTCGTTTTTTACCTTTTAAGGATTAATATTCGTCAGTCAGAGAAAGTAGAATTAATGCAGAACAGTCCATTGTTTAATGTTGGAAAATTTTTCGGTCTATTATTTATCAATGGATTGGCAGTAGGGATATTGTCTTTCAGTTCATTGGCTACACTATTTTTATTCGCTCCTATTTGTATTCCTTTTTTACTTTTATGGGCATACATTATATTTAGAGGGGAGTTTAATCTTTTTACGGCCATTGCTGAAACATGGAAAATGTATTTTTATAATTTTGCAAAAATAATGGGATTGACATTTTCTTTTTTAATATTATTCGTGTTCTTTTATTCCATGATTCAGGTTGGTTTGTTTTGGCTCTTAGTGGAAATGATTGCTTGGAACTTAAATATGAGCCAAGTAGATTTGAATAAATTTGTAAATCTATTTTTACTTTTTTTCGCCCATTTCAATATGTTATTAATTTATTCTTTGTTCTTAGTAAGTGCGGCCTTTTCTTACTTTTCATTAAAGGAACAAGCGGACTCTGTGAGCTTATTGGAAAAAATAGACAATATCGGATTCGACGGGCAAATAAGAGGTATAGCTAAAGAAATATAATGGGAAATAGGTTATATATAATCTTTTTATTTTTTATGCTCTGTATTGCGACGGACGCAGCCTTTGGTCAGTCTGTTGATAATAAATACGAAACTAAACACCAAGAGTTGATGGACGCTAGAGGTGACATTGACTACTCTGGTGATGTAATTATAAAGAAGGAAAAAAAGGAAACAGAAAAAACAGCTAGGAATCCTCTTGATTTTGATTTTTCGAATATTGTGGGTATAATCGTTGTAGTACTTTTAATTGGATTAGTGGGTACAATCTTATATTTCATGATAGGAAGAGATAATTTTTTCAAACCTAAATCTCGTAAAATAAAAGAACTCAATTTAGAGTCAGTCGAAAAAATAGAAGAAAATCTAGAAGAACATGATGTTGCTACATATTTACGACAAGCTATAGAAAACAGACAATTCAGAATTGCGATTAGGTTGCATTATCTATTAATCATAAAAGAATTATCTTCCAAAAAATTTATTAAGTGGAAAAGAGATAAGACGAATCGAAATTACTTATACGAAACTCAATCCTATTCTTTTTCTTCAAACTTTAAAGCAACAACGACAATATTTGAAAAAGTATGGTACGGTGAAAGAAATGTTACCGAACAAGATTTTAATTTTATTTATGCTCAATTCAATCAGTTGAATACTGAAATAAACCAACAAAAAGCATGAATAAAAAGGTAGTAATTCTTATCGTACTTATTGTTGGGAGCTTAGCTTTCTTTGTTTCCCGTGTTACCAATAATTTTACTTCTACTAAGTTTAACTGGAAGGAGACCTATGCAGATAGAAAGAGAGATGTATATGGGACGTATATCATGAAAAGTTTTTTAGATAAGACCTCTGACAATGGGTTGAGCCCGATTGGGCGGAAGTTATCTAAATACTTTGACGCAGAAAATGATATTAAAGGCAACTATATTTTTGTGGGCGAAGCGCTCTCCCTTGATGACTCGGATGCAAAAGCGTTAGCGGACTATGTAGCTAAGGGTAATCAGGCCATTATATCTTTAAAAGTATTTCCCCACACCTTATCCTCTATTATTTTTGAATCTTGTAGAGAAAATATAGAACAAGAAAATTATGATGAAGTACAAGAGGATTATTATGAAGACGAATACGCAGAACAGGAAAATGTAGAGGATGAATTTACGGTGGAGGAGCAGGCGGTAATGGAAGAATATCTGGATACAGAACCTACTGTTTATCAAGATTCGTTAATGGCAGCGCAAGCAAGAATAGATAGTATTGCAAATGCAGCGACTGAAGCTATGAATTATTATGAATACCAACGGGAGCTTTGGAGAAATAATGACTTTGATTATTTAGATCTTTCATACCAATATTATGCATCTGTAAATTTAAGCATGGACTCTTTGCAAGTAGACAAGGTGGTTTCAGATACTATTTATAAGACCTATAAGAACGGTAGCCCAAACAGTAGACAATGGCACTATTTGCATGATTCCATAGCATGTATTGAGATCAACGAGATCAATGTTTTAGGATATATAAATGATTCTTTGATTAATTTTTTCGAAATACCGTACGAAAACGGATCCTTCTTTATTCATACTACCCCCATAGCGTTTACCAATACGAATATGCTTAATGATCAGTCTACAGAATATCTAAGCCATGTCTTGTCACATTGTTCGCAAGAAGAATGGCATTGGGATGAATACTCACGGATAGATAAAAGTAGAGGGATACGCAGAAACGGTGGCTCAAGAACCATTAGTAATAAAGGGCCACTTACTTACATCCTCCAGCAACCACCACTCGCTTGGGCGTGGTATTCAACGTTGATGATGGGTTTACTTTTTTTAGTATTTAAGGCAAAGAGAAAACAGCGCGTAATTCCAGTATTAGAAGAAAATGAAAATACCTCACTTGCATTTATCAATACGATTGGAAGTTTATACTTTCGCAAAAATGACCACAAGCAGCTATGTATTGATCAGATGAGTTTGTGGTTAGAAGACATTAGACAGAAGTATCGTTTGAATACCAGCGAACTTGATGAAGATTTCATCAAAAAGCTTGCTGCCAAAAGCAGTATATCTCAGGATAAAATAAAGTCAATAATTGACTATTACAATAATATCAATAATTCCAACTTTGTATCTGAAAATACCATGATCGGATTTTATCAGATCTTGAACCAATTTTCAGAACAAGCAAAATAGATAATATGAATCCAGAAGATTTAAATGAGGATCAACTAAAGCCGGATGAAATCACGAATTCTTTAGAAGGAAATATCCAACCAGATCCAATCACTCCAGTAGGGGATACCAACATTTTAAATGCTTGGAATCAAAACAAACTGGATCTTTCAAAGGTATCGAACACTGCAAAGTTGTTGAGACAAGAGCTAAAGAAGATTATTGTAGGTCAGGAAGAACTAATCAACCTGATGTTAAGCTCCATTTTGGTAGGTGGACATGTTTTGATAGAAGGCGTTCCTGGTATTGCCAAAACGTTAACGGCAAAGTTGATGGCGCAGGCATTCGAAAGCGATTTTTCGAGAATTCAATTTACACCAGATTTAATGCCTACCGATGTCATTGGAACAAATATATTCAATGTTAAAAATTCTGATTTTGAGTTCAAGCCTGGACCCGTTTTCTCGAATATTGTTTTGATTGACGAAATCAATCGGGCACCAGCCAAAACACAGGCAGCATTATTTGAGGTGATGGAAGAGTCTCAGATTACCATTGATGGCACTACTTATCCTATGACTTTTCCATTCTTCGTTATTGCTACTCAAAATCCAGTGGAGCAGGAGGGGACGTATAAGTTACCTGAAGCGCAGCTGGATAGATTTTTATATAAGATCAATGTGCAGTATCCAAGCTTAGAAGAAGAGAAACAAATCCTAATTAAATTTCGAGCAGACTTTCGCGTTGACAAAAAGCAGTCCGTCGATAGGGTTATTTCTCCTACCTTACTCAAAGAGTGTCAGCGTCTGATAGAGCAGGTAACCATTAAGGACAGCCTATTGGACTACATCGCAGAGATTGTGGTAAGTACACGAACTTCTGGCGACTTATTTCTGGGTGCATCTCCGAGAGCTTCTATTGCGCTACTCAAATCTTCAAAGGCATTAGCTGCCATGGAGGGCAGAGATTTTGTCACCCCTGATGATATTCAATATGCAGCATACCCTGTGCTCAACCATCGCATCATTCTCACGCCTGAGCGCGAAATGGAAGGTGTAGATCCGAGGGTGCTTATTCAAGATATGATCCGTAAAATTGAAGTTCCTAGATAATTATTATGCGCAACTTATATTTAGGAAGTCGTTTTTTTTATTTATTTACAGCCATCGTAGTGATGTTTATTGTAGGGTTTAAGTACTATGCAATCTTCATTTTGGGAAAAGTAATGCTAGTTATATTTGCATGCTTTGTAGGCTTAGATATTTTTTGGCTCTTTCGAAAGCAGAACTGTATTGCTGCTGATCGACAACTGCCAAAGGTACTCTCTCTGGGGGATGAAAACAAAATCACCGTTGCGCTTCAAAGTAGCACTTCTATAAATCTATCGGTAGAGATTGTCGATGAAATACCTTTTCAGTTTCAGGTGCGAGATCATAGTTTAAAGCTACAACTCCAAACTGGAGAGGCTAGAGCCATGGAGTACACTTTGACCCCCTTTAAGCGTGGCGAATATCACTTTGGCAACCTGAATGTTTTTATCTCCTCCATACTCGGCTTAGTTTCTCGCCGTGTAGTGGTGCCCGCTGCGGAGATGGTTCCCGTTTACCCATCTATTTTACAAATGAAAAAATATGAAATGCTGGCATTCAATAGTGTCAGTATGGGGCATGGAATTAAAAAGTTAAGGCGTATTGGGAGCAGTTACGAATTCGAGCAAATCAAGAACTACGTAGCTGGCGATGACTATAGAAGTATCAACTGGAAAGCGAGTAGCCGCATGGGTCATCTCATGGTCAATCAGTACGAAGACGAGCGTTCGCAGAGTGTCTATTGCATTATCGATAAGAGTAGAAATATGCGTATGCCATTTGACGGTTTGAGTCTGATGGACTATGCCGTCAACAGTGCGCTGGTAATCACCAATGTTGTTTTGCAAAAAAAGGATAAAGCAGGCCTTCTTACCTTTTCCGATAAGATTGGTTCTGTCATCAAGGCCGACCGCAAGACCAGCCACCTGAACAAAATTTTAGCCGCCCTCTACAGAGAGAAACCCCGTGATCTAGAGGCTCGATACGAGCTGCTCTACCACTCGGCGCGGAAGCTAATCAAAGGAAGGAGCTTATTGTTTTTATACACCAATTTTGAGAGTACCTATGCCATGGAAAGAGTGCTCCCGATCCTTCGTAAAATAAATCGACTGCATCTTCTGGTAGTTGTTTTTTTTACCAATACAGAAGTCACCAAGTTGGCAAATCAAAAAGCGGAAGACACTGAAGCCGTATACCATCAGACTATTGCCAAGAAATTCATTTCTGAAAAGCAAGCCATTGCACAGGTGCTACGCCAGCATAAGATTCAAACTATTCTTACCGATCCCGCTGACCTTTCTATTAACAGTATCAACAAGTATTTGGAGTTGAAGAGTAGGGGCTTAATTTAGGTCTATTGTACTATGGTAGTGTGCATTCTTTTGTGTGTTCTCTGCAAGTAAAAAAGAAAATAGCTAGCCCCAAAAAAGCAAAGCGGGCTTTGCATCCTAGTTTTTAAACCGCTTCTAAAGAACAGTAGAATTTTGTACCTTGCAATTGGTAAATAACAAAAATTAAACTTGGTAATAAGAGAGAAAATATCAATTGAGCAGTTTAATGATAAAAACTTCAAAATCAGACTTATAGAGTCCGAAACTGAGGCTTCATTCACTCATTACTTACATAATCACAGAAATGGTGTTTCTCAATTCTACAAGAAAGACGCCATTGAACACGTAAAAAAACTTCTTTTTTACAAATTTCCCGATGATGAAGTAAGCGATAAAGTTGCTGAAGAAGCTCTACAATACATGCTATTTGAGCAAGAAGAAATACCATTCCCAGTCTCGAAAAATCCAAAATTCAAGTTTATTGATTTATTTGCAGGAATTGGTGGATTCAGACTGGCATTTCAGAATTTAGGTGGCAAATGTGTCTTCACTAGTGAATGGGATAAATATTCCAAAAAAACATACCAAGCTAATTTCGGAGAGCTGCCTTTTGGCGATATAACTAAACTAGAAACTAAAAATTACATACCAGATAATTTTGATGTTTTGTGTGCAGGTTTTCCATGTCAAGCTTTTTCAATAGCTGGAAAACGTGGTGGATTTGAAGATACTCGTGGAACTTTGTTTTTTGATGTAGCAGAAATAATTAAAGAGAAAAGACCAAAAGCAATATTCTTAGAAAACGTAAAAGGATTAAGAAGTCATGATAAAGGGAAAACCTTATCAACTATTCTCAATGTCCTGAGAGAAGATTTAGGATACTTCATTCCTGAACCACAAGTAGTGAATGCCAAAGAATTTGGGGTTCCACAAAATCGAGAACGCATATTTATTGTTGGATTTAGAAAAGATCTAGGAATAGAAGGTTTTGATTATCCCGATGCAATTAGCAAGAAACCAAAATTGAAAGATATCCTTGAAAAGAAAGAAGTATCTGTCAAGTATTATCTTTCTGAGAAATATCTACAAACTTTAAGAGATCATAAAGCTAGACATGCTAGTAAAGGAAATGGATTTGGTTATGAAATAATTTCTGAAAAAGGAATAGCAAATGCCGTGGTTTGTGGTGGTATGGGAAGAGAACGGAATTTAGTATATGATGATCGTTTAACAAACTTTATTCCTGTTACTAATATTACAGGGAATGTAAACAGGGAAGGAATTCGAAAAATGACTCCAAGAGAATGGGCAAGACTTCAAGGATATCCCGATAAGTTTAAAATTATTGTTTCGGATGCTCAAGCGTACAAACAGTTTGGGAATTCCGTTGCCGTTCCTGCTATTCAAGCAACTGCACGAAAGTTAATTGATAAGCTAAATACATTATGATAACTGGAAATAAAGGTGAATGGAGCGAAATCTATACACTATTCAAGTTATTAGGCGACAAACATTTATTTCTTGGAAATAAGGATATTGAAAAACTAGGAGGATTAGTCTACCCTATCTTAAAAATACTAAGATCTGAAACAGATGCTAATTTTCAATACTCAATTCAAGATGAGATTATATTGATCACGGGTAATGAGGCTCCGTTAAAAATTCAAATTAGCGAATTCAAATCAAAGGCTCAATTTCTACTGAATGCTATAAAATCGAATAAAGATCGAACATTTTCTGTGCCTGAAATAGAGGAATTTATGCGATCAATAAACTGCCTGTCTCTTAAAGCAAGTTCAACCTCCAAGACAGATTTAACAATCGTAGTGCACGACCAAAGAACGAATCAGCAACCAGCTTTGGGTTTCAGTATTAAATCACAGCTCGGTAGTGCCTCAACGCTTTTAAATGCAGGCAAAACAACGAATTTTATATTCAAGATTACAGGAACAGTTTTAAATCAAGCTAGAATTGATGAATTAAACTCGATTGATACAAGAAGTAAAATAAGGGATAGAGTAAATGCTATAATAAATGAAAACGGAAAATTCGAATTCGTAAAAACAGAAAGGCAAATTTTTTCAAATAATTTAATTCTTATAGACAGTAAACTTCCCGAAATACTATCAGAGTTGGTATTAGAGTTCTACACTAGTAGCAAATCATTAATTGTCGACTTAACATCGAAAACAACTGAGAAGAATCCTCTCAATTTCGACAATACAAATGAACATAAATTCTACGTTTATAAAGTCAAACGATTCTTAACAGATGTGGCATTGGGAATGATGCCTTCAATAGTTTGGTCTGGACAGTATGATGCAACTGGTGGATATCTAATTGTCAAAGAAAATGGTGACGTTTTATGTTATCACATATACAATAAAAACCAATTTGAAGATTATCTTTTCAATAATACGAAATTGGATACAGCAAGTTCGACAAGGCATCAATTCGGAACACTTTATAAAGAAGGTGAAGATTTATACCTAAAACTTAATTTACAAATTCGATTCGTAAAATAGATATCTGCACAATTTCAGCACAGTGCGATCCTCATTCTTGCGCTCAGGAAAAGCAGAAAGCGAAGCGCTAAAAAGAATACCTGTAGAGAACAATTAATAAGACGGAACATCACTTATGTAATCAATAAAGAAGCTTTTCCATTGATAGTGTAGAGAAGGATCTAGCAACTTATAGAATTTTAGAAATATTGTCAACTACTGTTTACTATAAGAGGAGCATAACGCTTAAGCGTTAACTGAAGAGCCGTATAATGGGAGACTATCGCAGCTTGTCCCGCTAGGCGGGATACGGTTCTGTGAGAGGTTTGGGGTGAGACTCCCTTTACCTACTTGACAAAATTAAAAATAGACAAGGACAAAAATGAGCAGATTAAAAAAAATGGTTGCTATTTATTTCGTTTTTAATCCTGATTCTTCCAATTTGAAATATTGGAAGAGGAATAATTGATTATTCTCAAGGAGAAGCTAAATTTAAGATTATAGGCTATCTGGTTGCTGAATTCGCAAATATCAATCATGAATATAGAATCGAAAACAAAAGTCTAGGTTGCACATCTACGGGAATTGAATATTTAACTAGTTTTAGATACAATCAAGCAGTAAAATTCCTAATTAAGAATTTCGGATATCAGAAGAATTTATACATTGGAATAATGCCGTGGGCAACATGGTTTGTTAGAAAGACACTTAAGGAATCAGAAACGATTTTAGAACCAAAAATAAATAGAATTGACAATCGCTAAATCAGTCAAATTAATAATAAATGGATTTATTTAATTAAGTTGGATAAAATTAGGTAATTGCTCAATACAGGATTTAAAAGCCAGCCAGCCGAGAAGAATAAGCATGATCGCATATCTACTCCTCTATTGTAGAGTCAGTAAAATATCATTATCCGTTGCACTACCCTTATATGACTAATCATGCAAAGTAGATAACAGCATCTATGAAATAATTTTTTTTTTGTAAATTGGGAATTATCAGAGAAAATAGAAAATCAATTAGGGAATCGTTTATAGAAAAGAGTATTTCACTGATTAATAAATATTAGAATAATTTTAAAATTAGTAAATCTGAGTGTATGGGAATAATAATTTTACCTATTTACATTGGAGCATTGATAATCTATTTTTTTTGTGGGAAGCAAATAATGAAATGGCATGCTAACGAGGCTTTGAGTATTTCAACAATTTTGTTTGGCTTGCTAATATCTCTAATAATTTTAGTTGGGGTTGGACTAAGTTATTACTTTAAAGAACGAGTTTATGCATTTAGTCCGGTGTTTAGATTTCCATTTGTTTTGTTTTATATCCCTGGAATACTAGCGCTCATTTTATTGAAAAGCCAAAATTTACAAATAGAAAATATAGCCAAATCCATAGTGGTTAGCATTATATTTTCTGGAGTCTTAATGTTAATATTTCATAAATATACTTTCGGGATTTTAGAATTTTTAGAAATTGAAAAATATTATTGATTTTAAATAGAAAATTATAATGCCTACAATAAAAACCAGCAGCTAGCTGAAAATTTAAATTTACGGATTCCAAAATTTCAAGTTTATCGCTCAACTTTAGTTTCTTGCCTACCTCCAGAAACAATTTCATCCGCGAAGGCGTACAGCCGTAGCACGGCGTAGCGGAGCGAGCAGGGCAAGGGAACGGCAGCGGCATCCCACATAACCGCATGGCAATGCGGTTATGTGGGATATAGCAGAGTGCCCGGTCACGCCTCTTGGGCCGTGATGACCCCAAAGAGATATAGAACCACTTATTTTTAAAATTACCTTTTTATTCGTGGATTCTATTGATTTCACTTTAAGAGGAACTGATGTCGTATAGTGGCGGGGGTAGGGTTTGGGTATTCTTTTGGGGGTAGGGGTGAGATGTAAAGGAGCTTCACCTATCCAATTTCCTCCACCTGAAATGGAGCACTACGTACACTACAGCTCCAGGTGTGAATTGCCAATAGGATCAGCAATGCAAGAACGGACACCATAATTTTCTTATAGTATTTACTTTTATAGTTCTTATAAATAGCCGCAATATTAAAGATCAAAAAACCAATCAGATTGAGGTAGTGGAATAGCCCAAGAAATAATTCCTCCGTAAGATAATCGCCACCCTTTGGTACGTAGACACCATCCACATAATCACTGTCTATAAAGTGTAAGAGTGAAGGTTCGTATAGAGAGATGAATGTGTATAATGCTAGAACCAGCATTATGCTGTTTATGATAAGTAAATATTTTAGGTTTTTCACTATGCTAATGTGTAATTTATATCAAAATTAGAGATAGTGTTTGCAAGATTATTAATAGTTTTTGAAACTGCTTTGAAAGCAAACTACAGTTTCCCAGTAAACCATCACTATTCACCAGCCTCCTCTAACTCTTTCTCCAGATGATCCGTAAATAGAATGCCATGTAAATGATCGATCTCATGCTGAAAGATTACTGCAGTGAAATCTTCTACCATCTCTATTATGTGTGTTCCATCCATTTTGTCATACTCCAATAGTATAGCATAGGCCCGGTTTTGCGTCTCCGCTTTCTTATTAGGGATAGATAGACAGCCTTCCTTGCATGCTTGCTTTTTCACAGAGTATTGCTTAATGATAGGATTCAGATATACTTCAAAGGGATAGTCTGGCTTGTCAAAACGTTGAATCCAGATGATATTTTTCAGTATACCTACCTGCGGAGCGGCTATACCCACCCCTAGTGACATACTATCTTGGACGGTAGCTAGTAATCTTTCGGTCATCAGCTTAAGCGTCATATCTTCTGGATCGGGGATTACACGCGTTGACTTTTGTCTTAGCAGAATGGAGTCTGAAGGGATATTAATTTTCCATACCCGCATAGCTTGGTCACCCATACCTGCTTTAATTAATGCTTCTTGGTTAAGGTCAAAATTGGTTAAACCATTTTTTTCTTGCGCCAAAGTTGCTATCCGTTGATTGCAACTCAGTAATGTGCCGATTAGTAGTAGAAGTATAAAATGAAAAAATCGCATTCGTTTTAGTTAAGTTTACATAATCATCGAAATAAAAATCAGCGCACCTACTATTGATATTATGCTCAATACTAATCCGGCAATAGCTAGGCCTTTGCCTTTTATAATATCAGGATTATTTTTGATCTTCGCCAAGGCAATGGAACTAAATATTACGCCTAGTGTGCCAAAGATTATTCCAGCGATAAGCAGACCAACTATTCCAAACACAAAACTAGCTATAGCCAGTCCACTAACCTTAACTTCTTCTGCTGCCTGGACGCCATTTAATTCAGGATGCTTCCGTAGTTTTTTCTTTACAAATTTCAATACAATTTTTTCCTTAAAAGAAAGTTTTCGCCCAACTTCTGCTTCTAACTCCATTCTACTCAGTTGAATAAGGTCATCATTTTCTAATTCAAATACATGCGTAACTTGAGTATTATCTATACCCTGATTTTTTACGACAGCACTTAAATTAAATGTAGATGTTAATACTAGAATAAGTATTGTAGAAATGATTAGACTATTTTTCATGATTGTATTATTTAGTAAGGCCATAAATATATATACAATTATTATTATTGTCAACATTTATTCTGATGCAGCTATAGGCATCCTTTGTGCGCCGTGGCACACCCAAATAAATTGTGAATTGTAAATGATAAAATTATGAATTTACCGCCTTCTCCCGTTAGTCTATAATTACGATATCGATGCTATACCAATATACCAGCCAGCATCACAAATAAAAATACTTTTTCCCATTCATAATTCACCACCCCATAATTCATAATTGCCCTAAAGTTGTTCCTGAAAATAAGCGACAAACTCCGCCATCGTCATACTACCAACATCCCCATCCCCCTGCTTCCGCACAGAAATGGTATTCGACTCCTCCTCCTTCTCGCCGACGATAAACATAAATGGAATCTTCTTGACCTCCGTATCCCGAATCTTACGACCGATACTCTCGGTGCGATCGTCGATGTAGCCACGGATATCGTGCTGATTCAATTCCGCCTCGATTTTTTTGGCGTAGTCGATATATTTATCACTGATGGGTAGTATCGCATACTGCTCTGGTGTTAACCACAGCGGAAATTTACCAGCGCAGTGCTCCGTCAGTACCCCGATGAAACGCTCCATAGAACCAAACGGAGCACGGTGAATCATCACGGGACGGTGTGGTTTATTGTCCGCACCAATGTACTCCAGCTCAAATCGCTCCGGTAAATTATAATCCACCTGGATCGTCCCCAACTGCCAAGACCTACCCAATGCATCCTTCACCATGAAGTCCAGCTTTGGTCCATAAAATGCCGCTTCGCCCAGCTCCGTTGTCGTCTTCAAACCAGACTCCTGTGTCGCTTCGATAATGGCACGCTCCGCTTTTTCCCAGTTCTCATCGCTACCGATATACTTCTGCTTATTCTCAGGATCGCGCAGCGAAATCTGCGCCGTAAAATCTTCAAACCCCATCTTGCTAATCACGTGCATCGTGAGCTCTAGTACATCCAGAAACTCCCCCTTCACCTGATCAGGCGTGCAAAAAAGGTGTGCATCATCTTGTGTAAAACCACGCACACGCGTCAAGCCATGCAGCTCGCCTGTCTGTTCATATCTATACACCGTACCGAACTCCGCCAGACGATAGGGAAGGTCACGATAAGACCGCGGCTCATTGGCAAATATTTCACAGTGATGAGGGCAGTTCATCGGCTTCAGCATAAATACCTCGCCCTCCTTCGGCGTCTGTATCGGTTGGAAAGAATCCTCCCCATATTTTTCCCAGTGACCAGAAGTCACATATAAATCTTTCTTCGCTATATGCGGTGTGATCACAGGTTGATAGCCACGCTTCAGCTGCTCCTTCTTGAGAAAATCTTCTAGGCGCGAACGCAATGCCGCACCCTTCGGCAACCAGATCGGAAGCCCGCCACCGACTTTCTCGGAAAACATAAATAGACCAAGTTCCTTACCCAGTTTCCTATGATCTCGCTTCTTCGCCTCCTCCAGCATTTCTAGGTACTGCGTCAGTTCCTTTTGCTTACCAAACGATACCCCATAGATACGTGTCATCTGCTGACGACTATCATCGCCTTGCCAGAAAGCACCCGCTACATTCATCAGCTTGACTGCTTTGATCTTAGAAGTATCTTTCAAATGTGGTCCACGACATAGATCCACAAAGCCACCTTGCGTATATAAAGTCAAGGCCTCATCTTCGCCACGCTTTTCGATCAATTCCAATTTATATTCATCCCCTTTCTCCGTAAAATATTTCAGTGCATCTGCTTTGCTGATATCCTTACGCACAAATTCATTTTTCTCCCGTGCCAGCTCGATCATCTTTTTCTCGATCTTAGGAAAGTCATCAGACGAAATCTTATGCTCCCCAGGATCTATATCGTAGTAAAATCCATTGGAGATCGCTGGCCCCGTCCCAAGCTTGATACCAGGATATATCTGCTCCAAGGCCTCCGCCATCAAGTGCGCCGTACTGTGCCAGAAAGTCTTCTTTCCATCCTCATCATTCCAGGTGAGCAGCTCGATTTTACTATCGGCGGAAATGGGTCTGTTTGCATCCCATACCTCTCCGTTGATGCGTGCTGATAGCACATTACGCGCTAGTCCCTCGCTGATAGATTTTGCGATGTCCATCGCAGTTGCGCCAGGTTCGTATTGACGGACATTGCCGTCTGGAAAAGAAATATTGATCATGATTGTATTTTTAAAAATAGGCTGCAAATTACACCATTTTTATACTATTTGTGGGCTAAAATGTTGCTTTAAATACTAAAGTATACATTTAGTGTAACTCCATTTCATGCAAGTAAAAGTCAGAATTCTATAGTCAGTGAGGTATGTTCTTAAATGGTGAATTGGCTTAGACTTCAAATATAGAGACTGGATCTATATGAAACTTCAGAGAGTGGAGGAATTATAAAGGAAAATAAACTTCGGCATTGGAATTTTAGAGTCGAATGCTATTAATCTAGGCAAGAAGCAAGAGCAAAAGAAACACCTAAAAAAGCCCCTTAAAAAGTACAATCAAGAAATATGGGAATAAAACTTCGGCATTGGAAATTTTAGAGTCGAATGCTATTAAAAAGGAGCAAAGGCTTAACTGTTCGAGCTACAACACGATACATTTAAAAACTATGGCTAACCAAGGACAGCTTATGATTTGAAAACCAAATAATGCAGCGAGTTTTAAGCCTGCAGCCCTTTTTAAAGCATGAGTAAGCGTTAAGAAATTTACACAGCCGAGAGGTTTTTGTTACTTTTTTACGGCAAAAAAGTAAGTGCGAGAACAGCCATCAGCCAATAAAAATCTAGGCAAGATGAAAGACAAAAAGAAACACCAAAAAAGTCCCCTTAAAAAGTACAATCAAAAAATTCTGGGAATAAACTTCGGCATTGAGAAAAGCGTTAATAAATTTACACCGTCGAGAGCTTTTGCGGGAAAAAGAAGGTGCGACAACAGCCATCAGCCAATAAGAATCTGGGCAAGAAGCAAGAGCAGATATGAAGATCTATTCG
>ENA-ORXT01000381-ORXT01000381.1-marine-metagenome-genome-assembly--contig:-NODE-381-length-73170-cov-9.681146_pt1 | contig 73170 bp, 57 predicted proteins | sample MGYA00237868_ERZ511482 | MGnify/ENA metagenome assembly ERZ511482 | reverse complement strand
CCCACTACCTGTCAAATCCACCACACCACAATTTACTTTACGTCTCTTCCATCACTTTAACTCCCTTCCTTACTCTTATTACAGCTCTTCAATAAAGGTTGCATAATCGTAAAAGTTGCATGATCACTCTTGTCTAAATTTTCTATGGGCAGAGAGTTACTCTAGAATAACCAGCGCGCTGTTCTGCTCAACTTGCTGCGAGGGCTCCACCTCTACCTTCTTAATGACACCCGCACGCGGCGCGCGGATCTCGTTTTCCATCTTCATCGCTTCGAGCAAAACCAATGGCTGTTGCTCGGCAACTTCGTCACCCTCGGCCACAAGCACTTTAATGACCAGCCCTGGAATGGGTGCCACTACGGCAAACTCACCCTTTGGCAGATCGGCAACCTTTCGCCCAGCATTCAGTCGTCGTGTCCGTTCATCTTCAACAGACACATCAAAATGCTCAGCGCCCATTGTTACTGAATAGGTCGATCGATTCTGATCTATAATCAATTCGTGGCTTTGACCATTATATAGGACACTATACAGTTCGCTGCCACCACTCTTCATCAAGTCAATATTGACAGGCTTACCGTCGACGAGAATCTGATCCTTCTCAATGACGACCTCATATTCATTTTCGCCTATCATCGCAAAGTACTTCATAAACGGCCTCCTACCGAGCGGGCGCGCCCGGTGCGCTTCCACAAACTGCTGCCATTTGCAGATTGTTCACCAATTCGCACAGCATGTCGACCCGCCTCGTTGGCAAGCATTGCAGCCGTTGCCGCAGCCACGCGCTCCACTTCTTCTGACCGCGGTGTGGATTTATTCAGGTTACGTTTTTCCAAAAAGCCCGTATCAAAAGTACCCCAGATAAACTCAGTGCTGTCCATAATTTCTTGATGGAAGGGAATCGACGTTTTGATACCACCGATTCGATACTCGCTTAGCGCACGCTTCATGCGCAAAATTGCTTCAGCCCGCGTATCGCCCAGCACAATCAACTTTGCCACCATTGGATCATAATAGAGGCTGACTTCAAAGCCGCGATACAGCGAACTTTCTACGCGCACACCTGGGCCGGTTGGTTCCTGCAAAAAGTTGACTGTTCCATTGCTAGGCATAAAGTTATTTTTCGGATCCTCAGTAGTGATACGACATTCTATCGCCCAACCCTTTGACACAATGTCCGACTGAGCATAGCGCATACGCCGTCCGTCGGCAATGGCAATCTGCTCCTTCACAATGTCAACCCCCGTCACCATCTCTGTTACGGGATGCTCTACCTGAAGGCGGGTATTCATTTCGAGGAAGTAATACTCATTTGTGCTGGAATCAAACAAGAATTCGATAGTGCCCGCATTTGTGTAATTCACAGCTTCAGCGGCAGCAATCGCCACGGCACCCATTTCAGCCCGAATTTTTTCGTCAATCGCTACACTCGGCGCTTCTTCGATTAATTTCTGGTGTCGACGCTGAATACTACATTCCCGTTCACCCAAGTGGATTGTGTTACCGTGCGCATCGGCCAATACTTGTATTTCGATATGACGAGCGTTGATAATCAACTTTTCCAAATAAACTTCAGCATTACCAAAAGCCGCGGCGGCTTCGCGACGGGCAGCGTCCAGTGAATTTTCGAACTCGGTGGGGTCGTGGACGGCCCGCATCCCTTTGCCACCACCGCCAGCGGTCGCTTTAATCATTAGTGGAAAGCCGATCTGATCGGCTACATTCCTCAACTCGTCGTCAGGTAACCCCTTAGCCGAGCCAGGAACTAAGGGTACGTTGCGCTTTGCCACAGTTTCACGCGCGGTAATTTTGTCCCCCATTTTTTCAATGGCATCGGGGCTAGGGCCAATAAAGGTGATTCCCGCATCGGCACATGCCGCGGCAAATTCAGCATTTTCAGCCAAAAAGCCATAGCCAGGGTGGATTGCATCCACATCCGCATTACGCGCCACATCAATAATTTTATCGATACGTAAATAGCTATCGACACTCGGCGCAGGGCCAATATTGTAGGCTTCGTCCGCATAGCGCACATGCAGTGCGGATCGATCCGCATCAGAAAAAACAGCAACGGTCGAAATGCCGCGTTCGCCGCACGCACGCAGCACGCGCACTGCAATTTCACCGCGATTTGCAACTAATACTTTTTTAAACATTATATGCTCTTGAGTAAGTATAGATCATTATTTTCCATAACTAAGGTTACATAGATTTTGGGTGAACCCGAGCCGTGATTAAAACTAAGTCGTATATATAAGGTGAAGTCGACAGCTCAGTTGTTTCGTACCATTGACCAAATTTTGGATCACCCGGAGCCAGCACCAGACGATTAATCCCCCAAACTGTGGCATCGACCGTCTGACCGATACCTGTTGCAAAGTCATCATCCACAATGCCCTGCACACGACAAAGCCCACTGATAAAACGAGTCTCCCAAGTGCCGAAAGGGAGTCGCCCGTCTTCATTCGGCGCACAGATTACGCGCAATGGAATATCGCCACATCGGACCAGCAATACCGCCGTCTCCTCACCTTCCTCTTTGAACAAGTTCGCTTCGGTGATCTGCCCCATGAACGCATACGTAGCAGGCCCCACCCGCACAAACTGACTCGTCAGCGGCTCTTTTTGAACTACAAACCAAGCGTCCGCAGCCGGATCAGAAAGCAGCACACCGCCATCTAGCGTCAGCGTAAGCGAGCGCCCTTGGGTCAAACCTGGGTAATCCATCAGCGCAAATTGGTTGGCCGTTAGCACAAATTCTATTTCAGTTAATGACATATTAAAGCGGAATATTCCCGTGCTTTTTGGCTGGCAATTGATCTTGCTTGTTTTGTAACATCTCTAGCGCATTGATCAACCGAGGTCGCGTTTCGTGTGGCTCAATAATATTATCGATATAGCCAGCCGATGCAGCCACATATGGATTAGCAAACTGCTCGCGATACTGCTCCACCAATTCCGCTTTGCGCGCAACCGGATCGTCTGCAACCTCAATTTCGCGGCGGAAAATCACATTCACAGCACCCTCCGGCCCCATCACCGCAATTTCTGCACTGGGCCAAGCCAATACCAAATCCGCACCAAGATGGCGTGGATTCATCACACAATAGGCCCCACCGTATGCCTTGCGCACAATCACGGTTACCTTTGGTACCGTTGCTTCAGCAAAGGCGTACAGCAATTTAGCGCCGTGACGAATAATGCCGCCATGCTCCTGCGTTATGCCGGGCATAAAGCCGGGAACATCTTCCAGCACCACAAGCGGAATATTAAACGCATCGCAAAAGCGCACAAATCTGGCAGATTTTTGGCTTGCATTCACATCGAGCACACCCGCCAAAACAGAGGGCTGCTGTGCGACAATACCAACCGGCATTCCGTCCAATGTAGCAAAACCGACAATGATATTCGTCGCCCAATTTTCGTGGACCTCGGTAAAGCGTCCATCATCGACAATATGACGAATAATCTCCTTCATATCATAAGGCTTATTTGGATTTTCGGGGATGATGTTGTTGAGCGCTTGCTCCTGCCGCAGTGGATCATCCTGGGTTGGCTGCACGGGGGCGTCATCCATATTGTTGCTGGGCAAGTAATCTAGCAACTGTTGGACTAAGAAGAGCGCGTCTTCTTCGCTTTCGGCAGCGAAATGGGCCACACCCGATTTACTCGAATGGACACCGGCTCCGCCCAGCTCCTCGAAGGTAACATCCTCTTGCGTCACCGTTTTAACGACATCTGGCCCTGTCACAAACATGTGGCTCGTCTTTTTGACCATGATGACAAAGTCTGTAATTGCGGGGCTGTAAACTGCACCACCCGCACATGGCCCCATGATGACGCTGATCTGTGGCACCACGCCAGAAGCCATCACATTGCGGTAGAAGATTTCGGCATATCCGGCCAAGCTCATAACGCCTTCTTGAATGCGCGCGCCGCCTGAATCATTCAAGCCGATGATTGGCGCGCCATTCTTAACCGCCATATCCATCAGCTTACAGATCTTCATGGCGTGGGCATTGCTAACGCTACCGCCGAAGACTGTAAAATCTTGGGCATAGACATAAACAAGCCGACCGTTGATGGTGCCATATCCAGTCATAACGCCATCGCCGAGAATCTTCTTGTCGCCCAGGCCAAAGTCATCACAATCGTGCGTGACGAATGGATCCAATTCGCGGAATGTACCGCTATCCATCAACAATTCGATCCGCTCGCGCGCAAGTAATTTGCCCTTCGCATGTTGGGCCTCCATTCGCTCGGTGCCACCACCTGTACGAACAGCCGCTTTGCGCTCGTTCAATTCACGAATCTGCGCTTCTCTTGGGGTTTCTACCATATCTGTGCTCAAAAGAAAGTATGTCCTAGGTTATGTAATTGACTCACAGTACAAAACAGGAGCAGCTTATGGCTATTCTTCTGCTCATTACTGTTTTGAAATGCGAGGGGTTCATTTGTGTAAAACAAAACAGATTTAAGGCTAATCCAGAAAAATAATTGTACAAATTCTATAGATTTTTCTAAAGTGTAATTACAGCCATACGATATACTTTATTTTTGGGGTGGCCTAAACAAAAAAATTTGCTAGTGTAATGTCCAGCCTAAAACAGAAGTTATTCGTATGATTTTTGGTCATTGGGTCGTGGAGTAAACATCCTCAGATGCGGCATTAAGGGTTCAACCCGTGTGCGTCGCAGTCCGCTTGAGCATAGTCGAAGGATTGGTCTGCGTTCCGGTACGCCACTCGTTGGTAAGATATTCGTTGGTAAGATATTCGTGTGCCAGAATCGTTGTATTGTACCCAATAATGGTATTCTTTGCCATGTGGACCAATTCGCAGAAGAAGAGACTCAAATCGGGAGTTTGTCGAATGGTGAGTCGTTCGCGGCGTATGGAGGTTAAGGGTAATTCTTCCATCCAGTATGTTCCTAGCTGTGTGCTATGATGAAGCCAAGGTTAACAACATGGCGGCGAAAGCTCCACCAATCATGCAAAGCGAGAAAAAAAGGCCCATTAGCAGAATCAATCCGCAGCTAAATCCAAGGTTGCTCATCGTTGAGCGTGAACCACTTATTGCGGACAATCCAGCACTGACAGCACCGAGCACCGCTAAAAGCAAAAATGTTGCAATGCCTACACTTACTTCTATACGAAGGCGCAATATCTCGTATGCCAGATAAAACGAGAGTATAGAAGCTCCAACTGAACATGCCGAACTGAGTAGAATTATCGGTAAGGATGGACCGGATAGGTTATCCTCATCATAATTATAAGTATCCAAATCCAACGAGGTATGCGGAAGATTGGGGTAATCGGGTGGTTGGTTCGGGTAATGTTGGGTCAATATACCTACTCATCAAGGCTTTGTTCATGTGATAGTACTTCAAACACATTCGACTATACCAGAGAGATTGCTCTTTAATTTCTTGCACAGAACGCGCTCAGTTTTTTGTTGGGTGTATTGACAAATTGAAACTATTTGTCAATACCTATCGAGATATTAATTGTACACGATAGCGAATCAGACCACAAAGAGTTCGGCAAATCAGGAATCTCTTTACAATGCGTTAAGGAACGCCCCTGAAGGAATTACAGTGAAGGAACTACCGTGAAAGAGAACATTGATGTTGAGAGATTTTTATCGACAACGGATAGTTATGCAATCGGCCATACCATTGAATATGTTGACAGCACTCCCAGCACCATGTCGATGGCAAAAAAGTATATTGACCACGCATCAGCGCACGCTTCAACGCGTTCAGGAACAGTATTTGTCGCGGAAGAACAGACCCATGGCCGAGGCCGCAAAAGCCGAGTGTGGAATACGCCACCCGGCAAGGCGTTACTTTTTAGTACGATTCTTCAGCAGCCATATTTACCGCAGAACCCAGCATTTTTGGCTATGGTTGCCGGCTTGGCCGCAGCACAAGCAATAGAAAACTTCATCAACGCGCCAGCGGATCACGTGAGCCTAAAGTGGCCCAACGATCTACTTTTGCAGTTGAATCATTCATCGGAACTGAAACCTACCGGATCGACGTTAGAGATGGGGAAAGTAGGCGGCATTCTGATCGAATCTGTATTTCAAAACAACATGGTGCAATATGCCATCGTTGGTATTGGGATCAATGTCAATCAGACGCTCAGCGAACTTCCTTCCCCACCATTTGGCGCGCCTAAACCTACGAGTATTCGTCTATACTTAGAGAAGGTGATGGATCGTACAGCGCTATTAACGCTTCTATGTAGAGAATTGAGCAAAATTTTAACAGAGTATAGCCACATTGCAAGCCAGAGCGTTTCACAAGACAAACAAACCGAAGTTATTTATTATACATGGCGCAATCGATTGGATACGCTCAACAAACAAGTAGCGATTTATGATCACGCGCATATGCCAGCCACTGGTAACAAGCATAAAGCTTGCGGAGAAAGCCTTATGCCCAAGCCGATAATTTTGGGTAAGGCAGTTGATGTGACAATAGATGGAGATCTAATAATTGAAGATGCGGAAGGGTGTCGCCAAAAGTTTAGTGCGGGCGATGTGTCCGTTCGAGCACCTCATGCCTAGTTCGATTTTGTACGTTTTTAAGGGGCAACATGGTTTTACGGGTTGGTGCATCTTTTGATCTAACCAAAAATTGTCAGCATTTCGCAAAGAAGAATAAGTGTTCAACTATTGTATATTACACATTGTATAGCCTTCGTTGTATAATTTTGTCAATGTTATAGCTGATTATCAGGTTATGCTTATCCAGAAAAGTTCCGTGCCACATTTCAAAGAACAGAAATGGCTTTGACCAGACTCACCGTTGACGCAGTGGTTGCCGTCGTGACAGCAGGACAGAATTTTTCTGGGGACTGTACAGTTCATCAATATGATGGCCAATCCAGAAAAAAGTACGCCACAATCAAGTGAATACTGTTTTGGGTTGGCAGGGTTAACAGTGGGAAAAATACCTGCTTAAGGTTAATGATTATGTTTCAAAAATATTGTGGCAAACTTTTCGACTTTTATCAAGTTATTGCCGATAAAAATGTAGCAGGTACAGATTTTGTTCAAAAAGCAAGTAACAAAAGTGTAGCACTCTGTGTTTGCTTTGTTATGGCTCTATTTTTAGCTTTTACCAGCAGCTATAGTGCGCAAGCAAATATACTTGCTACAGCCAATATTCGTATCGAAAATAGCGCCGTAATGCAATCAGATTCACCGATTTCTCCACTAGCGTTAGGCGTGCAGGATGTAATCGGTGCTTCCGCCGATAGATCTGCTCAAGAGAATTCAGCGGCCGTATCTGGCGTTTTTCATGAATCCACTGAAGATCTATTTCCGATATCATCTGGCAAACAGGCGAATCAAACCAGCCTTGTATTAATTGGGGCAGTTTTAGTTGCCCTAACGATGGTTGTTGGTCTGGCTATCGGGCGAAAAGAAACGTAGATATTGTGCAGAAAAAGACTACAGCTCTCTTTATCATTGGAATTTTCTCTTTTATATTAACGGGTTGGTTTTCGTTAACTGTTAAATCATCTAGCCTTTCCTCAAATTTTTATTTTCCTCTGAGTACGCAAAAACAGTCGTCACAAAGCTTGAACGCGCTATCTAGCGACGAGCAGTCGGTAGATGGTCAGTCGGTAGATGGTCAGTCGGTAGATGGTCAGTCGGTAGATGGTCAGTCGGTAGATAGTATAAAATTGTCTGTGCAGAAACAGCCATCAGCAATCTCCGTGCAGAAGACGATTGATGTTGCCAACAGCAGCGCACCTACAATCCACAACCAAATTACTTACGTTACAGCTATCACAAAGAGCAACGTAGTCACAAAGAGTAGCGTGAATAGGGCGAGAAGGGTAGCGCAAGCAGATGTTTTAAATACAACTGACATTATCGTCAACTTGCTTGCATCTAATACCCCTAACACCTGCGGCAACACAACTCAGGTTACGCAAGGAACGTCTGTATACTATTGCGTCTCTGTACGAAACATCGGCACGCAAACAATCGATACGCACACAATCAATATTGCAACGCTGGATTTTAACGAGACCTTTAACTTTCCCATAGAGCCGTTGGAAACAGTTCAATTTAACACTCAATTTGTCCAGAGTACCTTTCCTGGTGCAGATACACTTGGGCCAAGCCAGATATTTACCGCGCCAGGAAGCGTTGTGCAAAGCATTGCAACGTATACAGGAACACGACGCGATGGTTTTGGTATTACGGCCACCGCAGAAAATGAAATCATGGTGCTAGAGCCGCAGGTAATTCCCGCCTCGCCGACACCAACAGCCACATCAACTCTTATTCCAACAGCGGTAATTCCACCAACACTTACATCAACCAGAATACCGATTCCAACCATTACAGACTTTCCAACTTTTACACCAACCAGCACATCAACACGGACACCACTTCCTACACAGACGCCCACAATAACGCCAACGGCAACGTTCACGCCGACAGTGGTATCACCCTTGCCAACACCGAGAATAATTCGCGAAGCGCAAGCGCCCCCAGCAGGGACAAATACACCGATCCCAACACCAACCTCTACCCCGACCTTTACGCCAACGCCAACTTTTACAACAACACCAACACCAAGCAGCACGCCGCCCCCAACTGAAACGCCTATACCAACCGAAACGCCGACCCCAGCCGAAACGCCGTTCTCAACTGAAACACCAACTGCTATTGCGGTTGATGAAAATGATCCCGATAAAAGTGTAGAGGATTCAGAGAATCTGTCAGAGGATCAAGTAGAAGGTATTGCAGATAATAGTGATGAAAACGCTAGCCTGCCAGAAAGCGATCTTGATTTGGCCAACATACAAGGAACAGTTACCCCTGGGCAAAACAAGCCTCTATCGGTACAAATGACAGCACAAGCGCTTATGGTTGGCCAGTCAAAAGGTATTACAATCGGCAATACGACCATTTACCTAGTAAACCCTGATTCACTTAATCTCAATTCGCTTGATCTTAACTCACTTGATAGCGAATTGGTCGCATCCGCATTGACGAACTCACAGAGTGATGCCTTATTAGTAGACTCGAACCGATTATCGCCTGAAACCGAAAACTTTTTGGCCCGATTTCCAACACTTTTTGAACGTTTATTTACGTCTTTAATTGCAACGTTTGGTGCGCTCTGGTTCTTATGTGGTTCAGTGCTCTTTTTTGGCGTAGCAGGTCTATTCGCCGGTCTATTCTTTCGGCAACAGGAGAAAAATCGCTTTCAGCTTATTCGAACAGCGCGTACGATTGCACCACAGCAACGTTCTTCGAGTGCCAGCACAACCCCAATGATAAATGATAGTTTTGACGAAGCAGAGTTCACCGAAAATGAACAAATTGGGGTTAACAATGAAACTGAGCGCTATTCTGCCTATTCTGCTGACAGCGCGCTCACGCGACATACAACCAGCTTAGATGAAGATGATTTCAATATTGACAAAAATGAAGACGACAATGAAGACGACAATTGGCCGCCCTCATTACCATAACTATGGATTCTTTAAACCATGCGTAAGAGCGTATCTATTGCCCTAATTCTACTTATCTGGATTGCGTTTGCACTGCGCATACACGGAATAACCGAGCAGAGTTTATGGCGCGATGAAGTTGATGCAATCTTCTTTGCGCTACGCCCGCTTGCAGAAACAGCTGCCATGTTTAAACAAGCGGCTCAAAATGGTCCACTATATTTCTTAAGCCTCCGTCCATGGTTTAGAATCGTCGGTTCAAGCGAATTCGCACTACGCTTCCCATCTGCGCTTGCGGGCACATTAAGCATCCCGCTGATCTTTCAAGTCGCCCGATTGCTGGTTGATTCGCCCTATCGGAGCAAAAGATCTGGTCTTCCACAAGAAAACGAGGAGCGAGATCAACATGTCGGTCCATCCAAATTCGGTCAGGATAGTTTAGGCCGAGATATTATAAGCCGAGATATTGCCAATCGTTTGGCTCCATTAGCAGCCACACTTTTCCTTGCTATCAACCCTTACCAACTTTGGTATGGGCAAGAAGGCAAAATGTATGCGCTCATCGTAACATTAGCATTGCTCTCCAGTTGGTTTTGGCTACAAGGAATAAACCGAGGCAAAAGCAAATATTGGGTTGCATATTTAGTCACGACCAGCATCTCTATATACAGCCATTTATTAATGGTGCTCATCATCCCGCTGCACTTCCTCTGGTTTTTCATTGCATGGCCTCAAAGTCGACAACAGTGGAAAGGGTACGCCCTAGCACTTAGCGGCCTCACCCTGCCCTATTTACCAATGATTTGGTGGCAGTGGGAGATGCTTGTCTCCACAGAAAAGCGCACGCTCTTTACATTTGTACCGCTACAATCCATGCTAAAAAAGCTTCTCTTTAGCCAAAGTCGCGGGCCAGAACATGTATCATTAGAGCGACTCGAAGATCCTATATGGCTGGCACCAATTTTCTTTTTGGGATTAGCTGGGCTGCTATTGGGTATTAGCGAAATTTGGGCTACCACAAAGTCCGGTGGGGTTAAGCAAGCGATAGAGTTGAGCGAATCCGTGAAAGCAGAGGCAGGCACAGGCAGTAAGGAAACGTCAGCGGCCAAAAATTCGATGATTGGATCATCGCTAAATGCAGCCCCCCACTCATTGAATCATCTCAACCAGTGGCATAGATTTGGGCTAATCGTAAGCTGGCTATTTTTTCCCATTTGCTTCATCTATCTATTGAGCATACGACAACCTGTTTTTGTCGATCGATACATCATTTGGATAGCGCCAGCAGCTATGATGATCTTAGCACTGGGATTAAAGGCTGTTTGGCGAAATGCAGCAAAATTGTCTACACCCCTGACCGCATCACTAATAATTTATCTCTTTGTGTTTTGGGGATACGTCGGTTGGCAACAAAAAACAACAACCAGTAAATATGATTTACGCAGTGCCATATTGTACGTAACCGAACGGCGTCAGCTTGATGAATTACTCATCTTACAGATCCCTCATACCGAATATAGCTATCGCTACTATAGCAGTGATAGGGGAACTCACCCGTTTGACGGCAGCACAGAACGTCTTGGCAACTGGAAAGATGGCCTATACACAAATCGCAATAATGAATTGCCAGAGGAGCAAGTTGTAGCAGAGGTCAATACGCAGATGAAAGAAATTATTGGCGACGCTCAAACGGTCTGGGTAATTTATAGCGAAACGCCAATGTGGGATCAAAAAAGATTTATGGAAAGATGGTTAGAAGAGAATAGCGACACAGTAGAAAGCGAAGATTTTTATCACGCACATGTTCGAAAATACAAATTCTAATCCATTCGCATTTACTTAGACTTTCCAGAAAATTAGCCTTTCCAGAAAATATTGTTGTTAAAGAATGCACTCTCCACGTTATATTTATTTTCCTGAAATGGCCATAGAACATCATTTTACTAGCACTTATGTCCTACTTCATCTTCAAGAAAAAAAGTATAAAATAGAACAAATAAGTACGAAATCATATGAGCAGATCCAAAAGACGATCAAAATCTAGCAGAAGACGATCCCAACACAAAGGTTCTAGTATAGGGCGTCGCCTGCTAGGGATCATACTACTCTTATTACTACTTGCAGTACTCTATAAAGGCGCACGCATAGGCATCGCCGCGCAGCAGACATATAGCAGCATCAACAAGTTACAGGATGTAGCCCAAAGCAGCCTTGCCAGCGGCGACATACATACAATGCAACAAGCCGTTTTCAACGCTTCACAATCGCTACAAGGACTAGATAGCCAAATTAGTCCACTATCTCCATTGCTGCGCCAGCTTTCGGGCGTTACATCAGTCGGAACGACCTTAGCCAACCTACCAGAGTTACTAAATGTAGGCAAAGAGTATCTTAATATAGCAGATCAGGGAATTGCCATCACAGGGCCATCCCTTGCCAGCAGCGTGAATCAGCCAGCGTTTATACGTTTGGCAGAAGTTGCAAAAAGCTCAACCGCTGAACTGACGGCATTAGCAGAGCAAGCCGATGCAACCAATGCGTTACTATCGGAGCTACCTCTTGCTGGTATGATCCCACCAATATCGGCACAATTGAGTGATATCAAATCCTTCGGCGAATTGCTTGGACCGATATTAAAGTTGGCGCCATCATTTCCGCAGTTGGCTGGAATAGATGAACCGCGTACCTATCTATTGCTGGTTCAAAACAATCACGAATTACGTGCAACGGGTGGCTTCATTACGGCAATTGGCTCTCTTCGTGTCGAAAAAGGAGATATTGCAGAACTCAATTTTAGCGACAGTTACAAAATCGCAAACAATGAGGTTGATCACCCTTGGGCTCCAGAGGCAATGCAGCGATATCTCGGAATCGATCTCATGTTCTTACGCGATGTAAACTGGTCGCCGGACTTTCCTACCACAGCACAGCTTGCGCGTACAATCTATGGGTTAGATGAAGGGGTCTATGTTGACGGCGTTATATCTGTCGATTTGAATGCGGTACAGACACTAATGGGGGGTATTGGTCCAATCCGGCTACCGGGTGTCGAGCAGCCAATTAGCCAAGATAATATAATTGAGCAATTAAAATTATTCTGGCAAGAAGGAACACCGGGCGCAGAAGAAACTCAGAGCCAAGAAGAGGATCAGATTCAAGAAGATGGTGATTTAGACGACTGGTGGAGTCGGCGTAAAGACTTTATGCCCTTGTTGGGTGAAGCCGCAATCACACGGATTAAAGACGGCAACGTGGATTATGTTCGGCTGGTAAAGGCTGTCCAGAAAGCATTAGCGGAGAGATCGATCCAGATATGGGTAAATGATCCTGTGGCGGCAGAACAGTTGGCAGAATTAGATTGGAATGGCAATATCCGCGCTGAGTTCGATATGGATTACCTTGCGCTAGTTGATAATAATTTAGGCTATAACAAAGTTGATCATGTAATGCAGCGTCGGATTGACTATGAGGTAAACTGGGAAAACGGTTCCGGCGAACCAGCCACGGTAAAAGCACGGATCCGCTATAAGCATCAAAGTCAAGCAGGCAGCGGGCAGCGATGCGATATCACGCCTCGCTATGGAAGGTCCTATAACGATATGACTGACCGCTGCTATTTTGATTATGTTAGGTTATATGTTCCTCAAGGAAGCAATTTGCTCAATATTTCTGGGGTTGATGCTAATTCCATAACAAGTCAAGTTGGTGAGGGAAATACGCAGGTCTTTGCGGGATATTTCACAATGAAACCCAGTGAGGAACACGAAGTCATTTTTCAATATGAACTCCCATCCTCTATTACACCTGAAGCATATAGCCTAATTGTTAGACGCCAAGCTGGTACCGATCCATTAAGTTTAACTATTCGAGTCGGGAATAATACTGATTCACGCATAATAGAAGAAGGTACATTTATCTGGCAGTAGGACGAGCAAACGAATTCAAATCAACACTCCTATGCCAATGAGGCCGTGCAATCAGCAAACTGTAATATCTTTCGCTTGAAAGTCTATCCATCGATAACTATAATGATTCAAGCATACAACAGATAACGTAAACCATACTCTATATGAATAAATAGCATTAAAATGCGCTATTTTTCATACTAGCAAAATAGAGAATTTATATGAATTCAGACGAAAAAAACAAATCTAAAACAAAATATTTAGGTATAAGATTGAAGTGGTCGAAGATTGGGGCGCTGCTGCTCACACCTGTGTTATTAATATCAGGCTGTGGGTTAGTTAATCAACAACCAGCACCAACACCAATTCCTTTACCAGCTACAGGTTCTACAAACAGTTTAACCACAAGTACTTACACGGCAGAACTAGGTGATATCTCCGCTTATGCTTCGTATTCGGGTAAAGTAGCGGTCGCAGAGGAAGAAGATCTTTTCTTTCGGCGCAGCGGGCGCGTGACAAAAGTAGCCGTTGAAGATGGCGATCTTGTTGAAAAAGATACGCTGATCGCTGAGTTAGATACGACCATACTCAATATCGATCTTGAGTCTGCACTTATTGGGGTAGAGATAGCAGAAGAAAATTTGGCTGATGCGGAACAGAGATTATTGTTCAATAGGCGTCAGGCAGAGCTAAATCTTGATATTGCAGAACTTGCATTAGAGTCATACAGAGAAAGGTTTTCTGGCGACCCCGACCAAATTGTTAGTGCGGGCTATCGGCTTGAAGAAGGGTTAAAGATCCAAGAGCTACAGGTCGAAAAAGCGGAGCTTTCCCTTGTGCAGATTGAAGATGAGATTGATCCAGTTATAAAACTGAATCTACAGCGCGCAGAGCTGAATCTTAAGCGTGTACAGCAATCTTTGCTCGACTCAAAAATTCGCGCTCCATTTGATGGCGAGGTTCGGTTTATTACGCTTACCGAGGATAATAAAGAAATTGCAGCCAATGCATATTCCGCTGTCGCCCGTGTAATCAAACCAGATTCTCTTAGCGTTGAACTGAACCTTTCACTTAGTCAGCTAGAAGAGCTTACAGAAGGTATGCCTGTAACAATTCTTCGATCGAATAATCCAGATGACTTTATAGAAGGCAAAATCGACTCTTTACCTCGTCCGTTTGGTTCTGGCGTCGGTACGCTTACACAAGTTTCTATCGACAACGATTCTGACAAATCCAAGCTAATCGAAGGTATAAGCGTCGATGTTCAAGTGGCATTAGCAAGTAAAGAACAGGCGCTGCTTATTCCAATTACGGCACTGTATGGGGTACAAGACGAGCGATACGTCTACGTACAGGATTCAACTGGTCAACAGACAGCCGTAGATGTCGAAATTGGGGTTCAGAATGATGAATCTGTAGAAATTGTTTTGGGTTTAACTGAAGGCGAAGTTGTTGTAGAGCGTTAGGCTAATCCAGAAAATTAGTTATACAGATTTCAGCGGTTTTTCTCAAATAGCTTGCAGCCGAGCTGTATATTTCATTTTCTGGAATGGCCTTAACTAAAGAATTTTTTTAATTTGCAAAATATACACAGCACTCAGTACAGATTATACAACAAAAAAGCGATAACAAAAGAGGGACTCTCTCGAACGAGAGAGTCCCTCTTTTGTTATCGCTTTTAATGTCTCAGTCAATGCCATTTAGTCAAGGGGCTGCACTGCTCCCAATGGTCTAATGTTTGCGAAGTAATCGTTTGTGAAGCATTTGCTTGCGACACCTCTGGCCTAGCTGGCATATCAAGGGCTAACCCTTTCGGATCATCGATTCGACTAGAGTTTAACTTAGTGACATTGCTATCTCAGTGGCTACACAATGCACTCAACTCAATGAGACTGTTTCCAAATTGTGTGTAGATGGCGTTAGTACACTTAATTAGACAAAGTCATTTACATATTTTGGGGTACAGTTCCAGCGCAATTGCCTATGAAGCGAGTTCAATAATGCGACCAAATCCATCAGCAATCAACTGCTCAATTTCAAGCAATGCATCTCTATGCTCGTCTAATGACTTGCTCATAGGATCTTCTATATCATACTCAAAGCCCGTCATCTCGCTGAGCGTATAGACTCTATCAGCAATCTCCGGAAATTCCGACCGCAAAGCCTCTTTCTGGCCGACTTCCATTGTGAGAATAAGTTTAAAGATGGATAATGGCAGAATATCATCGATCCGTGAAGAGCGATGCTGGCTTAAGTCAAGCTGGCGCTCTTTTGCCACCATGATCATCTTGCGCACAGCGGAACGTCCGGTTGTCGCCCAAGTACCCGCAGAGCGTATCATCCAAGTTGACTCGGCATCAAATTCTTTCACATAATTTCTAAAAATTGCTTCTGCAACGGGCGACCGACATTGGTTCGCTTTGCACACAATTAATACTGATCGCATTGTTTAAATCCGTTTCATTTTGGCTAGTGGGCTGACCATGTATGTTTTGCAACATTTTCTACTAGAGCAGACTACTTAAAAAACTTGTACAGTGAACCCTCTTTTTTTAGCAGGATCTACTGTACAAGTTTTAAATGTTGTATCTATAAGAATCTACAAAGTTTACGCGTTTTTCTAGGTAAATCTAATCGCCAGGTTTAACTTTCGTACGTTTGCGTACCGGTTGGCTGACCATTTTGTGGGGCATAATAGCCACCATTTGCGCCTGCAACCTCTGGTCCTTTGTAATGTGCAACTGGTTGAGTTTTTAATGTTTCGATGACCTCATTGCTGATTTCATTACCGTCATCATTGTCGGTGTAATAGTACTCGTAGTAGTAATATTCATCCGAAGCCGTTCGGCGCATATTATTCATCACCATACCCAGCAGTCGAGCGTTCACTTGTTCCAAAGATTCAACAGCACGTGCAACAGCGCCGCGATCCGTTCCCTGGCGGGTAACAAGCAGTACACCATCTACTTGAGTGGACAAAATTTGAGCATCTGTTACCGCCAAGAGAGGCGGTGCATCAAAGATAACAATATCGACCTCTTTCTGCAACTGTTGGACTAGGTTACGCATACGTTGAGAGCCAATAATTTCTGATGGATTAGGCGGACGCTTTCCACATGGAATTACAGATAAATTTGTAATAGAACCCTGAGCGGCAAAACGTAATGGCGATACACCTTCGTTAAAAAGTGCATTCATCAAACCAGTTTTTGCAGGAATACCGAAGATTTTATGCTGACTAGGCTTGCGCAGATCGGCATCCACAACAGCAACTTTCATGCCAGATTGCGCCATCACAATCGCCAAATTAGCCGCAGTTGTTGTTTTACCTTCATTAGGGATAGCGCTTGTTACAATCAAAGAGCGTATATTGCTGTCTACATTTGCAAATTGAAGATTAGTACGAATACCGCGATAGGACTCCGAAATTGGATTACGCGGTTCACGTACTGTAATAAGCGAATTCGTATTGGTGCTTCCAGTTCTATCGGCAACAGCTTGTGGAATGCGAGTAACAGCGCCAAGCAATGGGGCGTTTGTAATATTCGCAAGTTCACGCGGTGATTTAATTCTGTCATCCAAATATTCCATCAAGAAGATAGAACCCAGCGCCATCATTCCACCAACAATTGCAGCCAGCAGCGTGTTGATCAACGTACGCGGCCGGATGGGTGCTTCAGGCAAAACCGCTCTTTCCACAAGGGAAATATTGTCTGTGGATTGCACTTCGACAAGTTCGATATCAGCTAGCCTGCTAAATATCTGGGCGTAATTATTTTCAGTCGTTGTGAGCTGATTATTTAGTCTAGCTAATTCAACTTCTTCTCGTGCAGTTGTTGAGTCACTATATGAAGCAATTGCATTTCGAGTCTGATCAATCTGTTCCGTCAATACCCCTAGCTGATTTTCCAAACTAGCCTTGGTACCAGCATAATCCTCAGTTTGGACTTGTTTCATCTCTTCAATAAATATAGCTGGCAACGTATCCGCAACGCGCACAGCCAAAGATGGAGAGACACCCTCAACCGTAATTTTGATTAACTGCGTATCGCGCACAGGTGTTACATTAATATCAGTTATTTCAGTCTTGAATGCCTCTAGGTTAAAGCCTTCGAGCGATTGAGCAATTGTGTTTGCAACCGTTTCAATTGTTTCGTCTCGAGTCATCAACTGCGAATAAGTGCGCGCAATTCTTTCACTAGCCCAAATATCAACAGAATCTGATGAGGCACCGCGCTTTACGCTGATAAGCACCGTCGACGATGCCTGATAGACAGGTGTGGAATAAATGCTCACTAGATAGGCAACGATTCCTGCTGCTATGGTACACAAAAGAATCAGCCATAGCCAGCGCCAGATAATCCGTGCATAGACCTTTAGCTCTGAATCCATCAGGGCGCTATTTTGAGAAAAAAAATTTTCGTTTTGCACTGGTAATTCCTTTTAAAAGTTAATGGAGTAGTGAAAGGTAAAATTTACCCAGAAATTATATTAGCTGATTATACCAAATCAGCGCCTATATATCTCCAACATATCTACAATATTTCTTAAGAGCCAAATGATACAATTGTAGCGAATGATTCTAATAATATTCGTGACAATTTACTTGCAAAGGCTCGATGTGACGAACAATATCGTTCGATCTGATACTGTCCAGTAAGAGGCAGTAGTCGAACTTTCCAAACTAGGCGCAAGTTTCCCATAAAATCACTCGTTAGTAATTAAACGAATGACTTTATCATCATCATCCAGCCCATCTGTGGATTGGGCCGGCGGCATCGGAAGCGTATAGATCGTCCCACGATGATTGATAACTTCTGATTCGTGTATATTGTGCTCCACTTCTTCAGAATAACCAGCGGTCTGTACCAAATTGCGGCTATCACACCAGCTATCCATTGCGCTATGCCAAGCGCTTTCTAATGATTCCACAGAGACACCCGCAACCGAATTAAACTCTTCAACCGCATAAGATTCATCTCGGTAGGCATCAAAAATCTTCAACGCAATCGGAGGTCGTTGCTGCTGCAAGTAGTACATAAACGCCCACGCATAATCGTAATCGAAGATGCCTACCTCATCATAACCAGCGCGACGGTTGAGTAACACTTCTAAAGCAGTGTGAGCAGGGCCGTTGCAAAGTGTTGCTAATCGAGCGTCAGCAAGTGGCTGCGAATAGCCACCGTCTTTATGAAAGATTGTCAGCCCAAAATATTCAGCCGCTCCTTCATCGATCCAGCCTTTTGGCTGTTCGTGGAACTCGGGATCGGTCCACAAACCAGGGAAAACGTACCGACCATTCAAATAGTGAGTAAATTCATGCTGCACCAGATGTTCAACTGTAAAACTACTCTCCTCTGCCGTTCGTTGATACGTATACAGCGTCGCGTCGCGCTCAATATACAACCCACCTGCTTGCGCACCAAACCCCACAAAAGCATCCATATATTGCTGATAAGCGGCCCGCGTTTCAAAAAGCAATAATGTCATCGCCTCGGTTGGATCTCCCTCAACCGGCATACGGAACGAATCACCTAACGTGCTAAAGAACGCTCTTTCCGTGCTTTGCATACGTGCTAAAAATGGCGACAACTCTTCTTGCGGCAAACCAGAGCGAATCGTGATTGGCGCATCTTCCAGTATTGCAGCCAAATTTTCCGCTTCGTACTTGGCCTGCATCTGACTAACTATATCGGTATCGGCGTAAAGATCAAGTGCCTCTTGCAGCGCGATCTGTACCATAAAGTCATCTTCAACCTCAAGCCTATCGGCAAGAGCCGCTGTAATCTGACTACGTTCTGCATTGCCTTTTATTGTGCCAAAATCAGAAACATGAGCCGCATTCAATACAACCAGCGTACGTGCGGCCTGTGACCGAATATAAAGTGCAGTCGAATTTAGCTGCTCAAGCACGAAATCCAAATCCGGCTGCGACAGCTGATCCTTTGCCACCAACAAGCGCGTAATAGCGGCCATTGCGCGAAAGGTGACCGTATCGGCAAGCGTCACGTCTTGCACAATATCCGCTAGCGCAGACTGCGCATCAACCAGTGGATAAAAATGCGAATCGGCAACCCACACAAGATCCTCCAGCGCATAGATACTTCGTTCAATCACCAACCGCGAGAGCAGCATCGACTTCACATCTTCAGCCAACGTATCAAGCACCAGCGCGCTTGCCGGATCAGCTGCACCGCGCTCGGCAATGCGCCCCAAAATTCGTAGAGCATTCCGTCGCGACCAACCTTCTCGTTGCTCGGTGGCAATCGTTAGCAATGTACTGATACCGGCTTTATCAATCAATGGCACCAGTGCGTTCGCCGTATCCGCCGTACAATAGTAATTCCCATACGGAACGCTCTCCAGCAAGGCGGCGGGATCCAGCGATTCTACATTTGGGCAGCGGTACAGTTCGCCGCGTAACAGTGGCTCCACCATATACGAATACCAAAAGGGGCACCGTGCGTGATCCATACAGGCGGCAGCCGCAACGGGTAAATTCGTCCACAAATTTTCCACATGCTCGGCGCTAAACTGAAAATCCCCTTTACTCATCGAGCCATATACCGCCCACCAAAGTACCTCGGTCGCCTCTATCGACGGCACCAGCTCATAAAATGCAGCAAAATATGGATCGGGATCATCAATCAACAATGCGACCAGCGGCTCGGCACAATCAGGATCAGCTTGTACTTTTGCCACAATTTTGCCTGTAGAAAGAGTTGACAAATCATTTGTAGAACATGCAGCATTTACCACAATTGCAGTCGATGTCGGCTCAGGCGTCATCACCTGCATGGGGGTCGATGTTGGCGTCGACGTAGCAGGCAACAGAATGGTACCCACCGTGGCGCTTCCCGTTGGCAACAATAGAGTTGGTGTCAAAAGAGTTGGTGTCAAAAGAGTTGGCGTAAAAACGACCTCACTACTAGTTGGCAAAACAGTTGGCGAAGTTGTTGCAGTTGGCGATCCCGTAGCAACAGGGGTGATAGCAGTTACAACAGCGGTAGCAGGTGTTATTGCCGCAGTAACAGTGGGCGTAACCGTAGACACCGTTGGGACCAAAGTTTGTGTAAAAGCAGCAGGCGTTGTTGCAGCAGGCACAGCCGATGCTGTCAATATTGGCGTTATTGCCGTTGAGGTGCTAGTGACAATATCAGTCGATGTAGCTGTAACCGTTTGCACAGCGACGTCAGTTAATGCTGGCGTGGCTATTACTGGTGTAATTATTAGTGGCGTGGCGGCAGGTATCGCAGTAGGTGGTTCCAGAAAATCAACAGAAGTCGAAAGCAAAGTTGGTGTTACTGTTGCTAAAGGGACATGCGTTTGCGTCGCTACACTTGGCGCAGTAACTTTTTGTCTCGTTGCCGTTGCACGCTTTGTTACAGCAAAAGATAGTGTTGCAGTTATAGACTGTTTTGGTACATCTGAAACACCTGGGCTTAATTCTTTAGACTCAACAAAAGGCAAATAAACAAAGTGTGGGCCATCCTCAAAAAGTTCCGCGGCATTGATTATCGGTTGATCTGTGTAGGCAAAAAAGTGAAGCAAAACAAATACAGCAGAGAGCGCACCGAAAAATAATGTGCTAAAGCCACCAAGTCGGCTAAAACCATTAAGTCGGCAGATAAGAACTTTACGGGGGCTATTTTTACTGATGAATTTTCTCTCGCTACATGCAAAATAAAGACGATCTCAAAATGAACAGTCAGTGTGAACTAAAGATAACAGATTATCCACAATAATGTATAACAAACCGATGGCGAAACACCTCGGTCATTTGTCGCGGATGTGTTCTACATATTGTTTAGAAGACTCAAAACGCTCAAATGGACGGCAGACCAAAATTACACCACTTGCCCTCAAAAAGGATGGCAATTTCAGCTGTATATCGAGATGAAAAAAATATACTTTTCATCTCGCATGCAATGGGTACGTTCGCTCAGCTCTTGTCACGAACGCATCCATTGCGTACTCGTTACTCGCTCGTTATTAAGCGAATCACCTCTTCCTCATCATTAGTTCGTCCAGTTGCGTTTACAGGCGGCAGCGGCATCGTATAGATCCCGCCTATGTGCGATAGGATATGCGACTCGTGCGTATGGTGTGCCGCGCTCATAGTTGCCGAGCCCGCAGCCTGTAATTCGTCGCGGCTATCGCACCAGTCATCCATTAGGCTATGCCAAGCACTCTCTAATGTTTTTGCCGGAACACCCGCAATCGACACAAATTCTTCGACCGCATAAGATTCATCCCGATAGGCGTCAAAAATCTTTAATGCAACCGGAGGCCGCTGTTGAAAAAGATAATACATAAACGCCCATGCATAGTCATAATCAAAAACACCCGGCTGGTCATAGCCAGCGCGACGGTTAATCAACTCTGACAAGCTTGTATGGGTTCCGCTGCTGCTACAAATTGTATCAAGTCGCGCATCGGCAAGCGGCTGCGTAAACGAACCATCTTCTTCGAAGAGAGTAAGTCCAAAATATTCACCCGTTCCCTCATCAATCCAACCCTTTGGCTGATCGTGAAAGCCAGGATCCGTCCACAAATTAGGGAAAACATAGCGCCCATTTAGGTAATGTGTAAACTCATGCTGCACTAAATGCTCGATTGTAAAGCTGCTCTCTTCTGGCGTACGCTGATAGGTATAAAGCGTTGCATCCTTTTCGATGTAAAGACCACCGGCCTGCGAACCAAAGCCCACAAATGCATCCATATATTTTTGATAAGCCGGGCGTGTTTCAAAAAGCAATAACGTCATCGCTTCGGTCGAGTCTCCTTCTACCGGTGTATCAAAGGGAGCGCCAAGTGTGTCAAAGAAGGCAGATTCTGTCTGCTGCATCAACGTTAAATACTGCGGCAGTTCTTCATCTGGCAGCCCCGAACGGATCGTTATCGGCTTTTCCGTAAGCGTTGCAGCAAGATGCTCAGCTTCAAATTTTTCACGTAAGGTTTCCAAATCATTTGTGCCAGCATATAAGTCAAGCGCCTCTTGTAGCGCCACTTCAACCATAAAATTTTCTTCAAAGGTAAGACGCTGCGTTAAAAATGCCTTAATTTGATCACGTTTCGACTTATCAGAAACATGGCTCGGTTCTAGCACAGTAAGCGTGCGCGCGGCTTGAGATCGGATAAACGGCATGGTTGCATTGAGCTGTTCCAGAACGAAGTTTAAATCCCGCTGTTCTAGCCCATCCTTGGTCGCAAGCAGTCGCGTAACCCCCGCCATTGCACGAAAGGTCGTCAACTCGCCCATTGATGAATCAATCACCAGTCGTTCAAAAAGAGGTTGTGCATCAAAGAAGGGAAAATAGTGTGAATCTGTCAACCAGATCAGATCTTGTAGCGCAGGTTCATTGCGCTCAGCCAGCAATTGTTCAAGAATAGTTGCTTTCACATCGTCAACGACTGTCTCAATCATCAGTTTACCCGCCGGTTGATCTGCGCCAAGTTCGGCAAAGCGGCCCAATACCCGTAACCCATTACGCCGCGACCAGCCAAACTCGCCCTGCGTAGCAATAGTCAACAAGCCGTCAATAGTTGCTTCGTCTGCTAACAGTGCCAACTCTGTTGCCGTATTCTCGGTGCAAAAATAATCGCCATACGGTACGCTCTCTAGCAGTGCAGCCGAGTCAAGTTCGGTTAGCTCTGGGCATTGATACATCTCGCCAGCCAACAGCGGAATAATGATGTATGTCTCCCAGTCGGCACAGCGTCTGCGCGTTACGCACGCATCAACCGCATCGGGGAGATTAGTCCACAAACTTTCGACGTGTACACCTTCAAAGCGAAAGTTACCGGCCCGCATCTGCGTGTCCACCGCAAACCACAAATCTTCGGTTGCTTCAACGGAGGGCACTAAGTCATAAAAAGCGTCAAAGTAGCCATCTGGGTCATCAATCAATAGATCGACTAGTGGCTCGGCACACCCACGATTCGTTTTAACGGCAGCAACAATCTCCACTTGCGTCAAATCGGTCAACTCATCTGCGGCACATGGACCTTTCTTCCCTAATGGCGGATCCACAAGTGGGGTTGGCATTGTCGTCGATCCAGTTGGTGATGGTACCACGCTAGGATCCGGCGTTGGGGTCGGGCTTGGTGTTGCGCTAGGATTAACAGTAGGTGTAAAGGTAAATACAATCGTCGGCGTATTGATTGGTACAGGTGCTGGCATTTGTGTTGGCTGAGTGATAAAAATTGGTGTAGGCTGCACCGTTATAGTCGGCGCTACAATATTTCTAACTGAATACATAAATGGCATAAACGTACGATAGTTGCCGCCTCGCATTACCGGTAAATATAGCTTAAAAGGAACGCTCGCACCAACAGGTGTAGCAGTTATTACCGGAGTCGTTGTTATAGTTGGAGTTGCTGTTGTAGTTGCTGTTACTGTTGAAGTAGCAGCAGTGGATGCAGTTGTAGACGGAACGGCAGTGGAAACCGTACTTGCTATAGGTGCATTTGCTGACAACAGTGCAACAGCAGTATCAGATTCTGCATTTGCGTGATTTGGCTCGCTTAATATGGCGAGCATTAAAGTGATAATTAACAGAAGTAAAATGCTTAAAAAGACACAAAAAAAGCGCATTTTACCCACATGATTCTGGGAGCTAGTTATATATGTATTAATGAAGCGGGGGGAGCTATTCATCTGCAATGTAACCTTACTGTGTGAGCTATTTAATATTTAAAAACTATTTCAAATTGTGCATGAGTGGAGCTACTTTGATTTGGCTTAGTACATATAAAGACGTAATATATTCCCAAAAGTCACTAACAGGTATCTGTCAAAATTGACCTATCCCCATACACAATTCGCACTATCACACTACTTTATATAGTCACTTTCGTAGGCCATGTAAACTATAAGACGTCTAAAGTTATACAAATATTTCTTCTGAATAGTATAGCCGCACGCTAAAATATATCCCATTTTATGAAAATCAACATTACCCGCAGCAGCAACCGTAAACGAACAGTCCAAGGTCGCCTTATCAATGGTGTACTCGAAATTCGCGCGCCAGCCAGCATGAGCGACGCAGAATTACAGCCGCACATCGACAATATTCGCAAACGACTTGAAAAACGTCAGGCGAAAAAAAATCTAGATGACAACGGCTTAAATAAACGTGCACAAGAGCTAAACAAAAAATACTTTGGCGGCAAGCTCAAATGGAAATCCATCAAATGGGTCACCAACCAAGCGAAGCGCCACGGAAGCTGTACACCAAGCCTAGGGACCATTCGCCTATCGCATCGGCTCGCCACTATGCCCGCTTTTGTGCAAGACTATGTGATCGTTCACGAGCTCGCCCATCTGATAGAAGCCAACCACGGTCCTAGTTTTTGGAAGTTAGTCTACCAGTTTCCTAAAACCGAGCGCGCTCGCGGCTATTTAATGGCTGTGGATCTCGAACAGATTGACGATGCTGAAGATGAGTCAGGAGAGGATGCATGAACACTATTCAAGCCGTGATTTTCGACATGGATGGCCTGATGATCGATACAGAACGCATCGCGCAACGTGCGTGGCAGTTGGCCGGAGCAGAAGGCGGGTACGAATTCGACGACGCGACCTACGTGCAAGCGGTCGGTCGCACGCGGAACGATACAAAACTCGTCTTCCAAGAGGCATTTGGCGTGGATTTCCCTTTCGACGAACTCTATGAACGCAAGCAGCAGATCATGCATGATCTCATCGACACCGAAGGCATCCCGACAAAATCTGGGCTGTTCGAACTCTATGATCTGATCGATGAACTGGGCATTGCCAAAGCCGTCGCTACTTCTACCGCGCGACCCACCGCACTCAAAAAATTGACCATCGTCAATGCGCTGGATCGCTTCTCGATTATCGTCTGCGGCAACGAAATCGCCAACGGCAAGCCCGCACCCGATATCTTTCTCGAAGCCGCTGCACGCCTAAAAATTCCGCCCGTCAACTGCATCGTGCTCGAAGATTCCGAAGCCGGGATCCGCGCCGCACACGCCGCAGGCATGACGCCAATCATAATCCCCGACATGAAGCAGCCATCCGCTGAAATAGTCGAGCTGTCCGCCTACGTATTCCCGTCCCTATGGGATGTGCAGCCGATTTTGCGCAAGTTAATCGTAAATCCGTAGGAACATGGGGTTGGCGTCCCACTACATTGCCATTCACCAATAGATCATTCCACCAACTCCGTGTCCGCACGAACGAGATTTGATGGCCTTTTACAGCCCGCGCGGTTGGCAGATGGCACTGTTAATTCGTTCGTGCAGACATGGGAACGGCGGAACGCTGTCTGTGGGCAACGACAATCTGGTGTGTCGCCATCCCCAAGTTCCTACGGATTGACAAATGTCATATTATAACCCAACCCGACAAACAACGAGGCATCATTGACCAACAAACAGAAAAACGATCCCGCAGACAAACTGCTCACCCTCAACCCGATCACACTGGCAGCCCAACGCGCCGCCCGCGCCGATGTTAAACGCGATAGCATAATTTTGTTGGCTTTGGTGGCTGCGGGCGTGCTGATCCAACTCGCGCTGATCTATTACGGTTTTGCCAACGTCTTGTGGATAATCATTTTTCTGGGCATCCTCTACTTGATCAGCAACTGGCGACAGTGGCGCGCATACATCAAACACGAGTTACACTGTCCATACTGCACCAAACCGCTCACAAATGGCATACAATTGCTCAAGCGGCCCGGTCCATATTGTCCACATTGCGGTGAAATTGCCTTGGCAACAGGTCGGCAGTTAGAGAATCAAAAAACATAATCAGGAGAAACCCATGTCCAACGAAAAGAAAGCCCACTGGCGCGACAAACTCGCGGAATCGCGCGCCGCGCTCAACGAATTTGTCGCCACCCTCAGCAAAGATGATTGGCAAAAAATCGTCTTTAGCGAAGGGAACGACTGGACCATCCACACAATTATGACGCACCTCATGGAAAGCGAAGGCGGCATGAGTGTACAGATCCACAAGACGCGAAAAGGCAAAGAAACGATACCCGATGGCTTTGATCTAGCTCGCTGGAACGCTGGGCTAAAAGAGCGAGCGGGCGAACCAACCACAGATGAGCTTCTGGCTCAAATGGAGCAAACACGCGCCAAAACGCTCGCTGTGATGGAATCGCTGGAAGATGACGATTGGGAGAAAGTTGGTCGTCACCCCAGTCGCGGTTTGATCACGATTGAGCAATACTATGAGACGATCCACGCCCACGAACTGACGCATGTTGAGGATGCGAAAAAGGCATTAAAAAGGGATTAAGAGTTCAGAGATTGAGAGATTGGCTTAACCGTTTCTCAATCTCTATTTTCCTGTTCATGCAACACAAAATCTCTTACTCTCTCTATCTCTCACTCCCTAATTCGCTTATGAAAAACAAAACGAAATTCCAAACCCGTGCCGTCCATGCTGGCGAAGCACTCGATCCAGTGACCGGCGCGTCAAGCCCCAATATTGTCATGTCGACAACTTTTGCCGTCGATGCCGATGCTGGCTTTTCGCTCGAAGCAGCAAACGATACGGAGAATTCTGCCCCCCGATATACTTATACACGCTGGGGGAACCCTACGTTGAATCAGCTAGAAAAAAAATTGAGCAGCTTGGAAGAAGCCGCGGATTGCGTTGTTTTTGCTAGCGGAATGGCTGCGATTTCGGCGCTCTTCTTTTCCCTTTTTAAAATGGGTGATCATCTCGTGATGAGCGATATTGTCTATGCGGGTGCATCTGAACTGGCAAACGATACCCTAGCGAATTTGGGCATTGAGGTGACGCGGGTAAACATGTCCGATTTGGATGAGGTGGCGGCCGCGATGACGTCGAAGACAAAATTAGTCTATGCCGAGTCGCCGTGCAACCCGATTATGCGTCTAACCAATTTGGCTGCGGTGGCCGAGATCGCACACAGCCATGGTGCAAAGTTGGCCGTCGATTCGACCTTTGCCACACCAATGGCTACAATGCCCATTACGCTGGGCGCAGATTACGTGATCCACTCGCTGACGAAGTACTTTGGCGGCCATGGTGACGCGATTGGTGGTGCGGTGCTGGGCAACGATGCCGCCGAGATGGGAAAGTTGCGGCAAGGAATGTTGGGCCATGGCGGCGGCGTGCTGAGCCCCTTCAACGCATGGTTGATCATGCGCGGGATGGCAACCTTACCGTTACGCATGGCCGCACACGAAAAGGCCGCTCTTGCGGTGGCCGAATTTCTTGAGAATCACCCAAAGATAGAGCGTGTGGTCTACCCCGGTCTCGCGTCGCACCCCCAAAGTGACCTGGCCCAAGAACAGATGCACAACATGTCGGGCATGCTTACCTTTCAAACAAAAGATGGACCTGCTGCCGCCCGTGTTTTTGCCAAAACCCTCGAAATTTTCCACTATGCGGTTTCGCTGGGACACCACCGCAGCCTGCTCTTTTACATGCCAACCGATAGCCTGCTCGAAACGTCGTTTAAGCTGACGCCCAAGCAGGCAGAGGATTATCGGCGCTATATGGGCGACGGCGCGTTTCGCGTGTCCGTTGGGATTGAGGACGGGGAAGATCTGTGCGATGATTTGGCCCGAGTGTTAGAAAAAATCTAGATGGACAACCATCTTACTCATTCTCTTACTCTTTCTCCATCTTTAAGAAACGAGAGAAGGAGTAGAAGAATGGGTAAGAGTAAGATGATGTCGTGCCTCATAACCTGCCCCCGCATGATCTGGAAAACAAAATGAAAAAGCAACCAAATATTCTGTATATTATGGTCGATCAATTGGCGGCAGCGGCCCTGCCCTGTTACGGCCATTCGATTGTGAAAGCGCCCAACATTTCGGCTCTAGCCGAGCAGGGAGTCGTTTTTGAAGATGCGTACTGCAACAGCCCACTTTGCGCGCCGTCGCGCTTTTCGATGATGGCGGGTCAGCTTGCGTCGCGCATTGGTGCATATGACAACGCCGCGCACTTCTCGGCAGATGTGCCAACCATGGCGCACTATCTGCGGGCGGCGGGCTATGCGACCACGCTATCGGGCAAAATGCACTTTGTGGGGCCGGATCAGCGCCACGGTTTCGAAGAGCGGCTGACGACCGATATCTATCCATCGGACTATGGCTGGACGCCCGATTGGGAAAACTTCGACGAGCGGCCAACGTGGTATCACAATATGCTCAGCGTGGTGCAGGCGGGCGTGTGCGAGACAAGCAACCAGCTAGATTTTGACGAAGAGGTTGCACATCAGACCGTGCGCAAAATTCAGCGGCTGGCGCGCGAGGCAGACGAACGCCCCTTCTTCTTGCTGGCATCATTTACGCATCCGCACGATCCATTTGCGATTACGCAAGAGTACTGGGATCGCTACAGCGACGATGAAATTGACCTCCCCACGGTAGCGCAGATTCCATACGAAAATTTGGATGCACACAGCAAGCGGCTACATCACGTCAGCGCGATGAGTGACTATGCGCAGACCGAAGAGCGGATCCGTGCGTCGCGCCATGCGTACTACGCGATGATCAGCTACATTGATGATAAAGTAGGGCAGATTCTGGACGCGCTGGACAAATCGGGGCTGCGGGATGAGACAATTATTGCCTTTGCCGCGGATCATGGTGAGATGCTGGGCGAGCGGGGCATGTGGTACAAAATGTCCTTCTTCGATTGGTCTGCCCGCGTGCCGATGATTTTCCATGCACCGGATCGCTTTGCACCCAATCGAGTGAAGGAACCGGCATCGCTGGTTGATTTGCTGCCGACGTTTGTGGATATTGCCACGAAAAAAGATGATGAAGTGGATGACGAACCAATGTATGCGGATCCGATCGACGGGGCGAGTTTGTTGCCGCTGCTCGAACAGACGCGCAACGAACGCGAGCGTTCAGCCTATGCCGAGTTGTTGGGCGAGGGTGCCATTGCGCCGCTGCTGATGATCCGTCGTGGGCAGTATAAGTACATTTACAGCGAACCGGATCCGGAGCAGCTTTATGATATGGAAAGCGATCCGCACGAATTAGAGAATCTGGCCGAAAGTTCGCTCTATTCGTTTGTGCGTCAAGAGTTCTACGACGAAATGCGCAAGCAATGGGATCCGAAAACATTGCGAGAAGAGGTGATAGCGAGTCAGCGAAGGCGGCGGTTGGTCGATCAAGCGCTGCGGCAGGGCCAACACGCACCGTGGGATTTTCAGCCGTTCCAAGATGCGTCACAGCAGTATATGCGCAATCATCTCGATTTGAATGTGCTAGAAAAGACGGCGCGCTTCCCCTCGCCCGAGATCCCGCCGCCGGATGGGGGTTAATACTTTAGGCGGTTAAAGATACGTCAAGTTCCCCTAAAAACCGATTGCCCGCCTTAAACAGATTCCCGTCTAGCCCAAATGTCGCGCTGCGCACGCGAATACCGTTACTGACAAAATCAATTGGCTGCGGCAGATCCACGGGATAGATGAGCACTGCTTCGGGTGCGTTTTTGGCTTGCGCATAAGCCAGTACTTGAGCAACATCCGCAGCATCGGGGCGCGTAACCGGCACCTTGTACTTTGTATCCATCACAAATCGTGGGCGTTTTTCATCGCGCTCGTAAACGACTAAGTCGATCTCAAAATAGACGGAACTTTTCTGGACAGGTATATGTGTAAAATTATGCCGCTCTTGCGCCTGCACTCGATAACGCGAATCAATATTTTGCGCCAGCCACTTGGCAACGAAACGCTCGTAAAGCTGCGCCATGTTGACCACAAACGACAGCATCGACTGATCACCAATGCAGTGGCTTGGGCTGCTCTGCTCTAGCAGAAAAAGGCAGAGTGCGTGCAGCGTGCGGTATGTTTGATTGAACCGATTGTAGTGGTTCTGGCGTAAATGGGTTCGGCACGTTTGTGCGCTGATCGGTCGCAGCGACGTGAACGCAGAGAGTGTGCGGAATGCGGAGCGAATCGTGGGCAGCGATCGCCCGCTGCAAAGCCCGCCGCGGATCAGCACGTGCAATGTCCACAGCAGAATCTGGTTGTCGATCACGTCCGCGCTCTGCTCATCGAAACGGCAGGGAATGCCCAAAGCCACAGTCGATGTAGTTGATTGCCGCGCCAACTCGGCAATATCGATACGCCCGCGCACCACGGACAGCAGATCGCACTGCTCGACATGCTGGCGGTAGATGCCGCGCCGACAGAGACCCTGTACGCGGCGGGCCAGAATTAGCGCCAGCCGTTCGGCAAAATCGGGCACCGACTCTGCTTCGAAAAGCTCGTGGCCAATTTGCAAGCTTTCTAATTCATAGGCCATTTCGAGCATGGCAAAGAGGTTCGACAGCGGCACTTTGGGCAGCAGCGAAATCCCCAAGTTGTGTGCTTTGAATGGAATAAAGCCGACCCATCCTTGTGCGGCCAATCGCCACTGTTGATCGGTTGCCACGGTGGGCCACTGCACCGCCACCTGCGCCGAGTGGGTGCGCCAAAGCGTTTCGGCCACAGCTTCGGGCAGAGCGTCGCGGTCGAATGTATGTGGGGTATATTCGGTTAGTTCGATGATTTTCATGATGATTTTTGGGTACTATATTCGTTGTGGCACTGTGGTTTTCGTAGAGTATCTGTTGACACCCTAGCCCTCTCCAGAGGAGAAGGAACTGTCACGGGGCATTCAATTTACTCGTTTTTCAATCAGTTTATAACGTCCCAGATCGGTCCCCTCTCCAGCGAAGTGGATTGGAAAGGATTAGGGTGAGGTAAAACCCGCACTAACCACAAATGGAACGCGTCATTCCACAAACCCGCGTCCAATGGTGCAGAGCGCCAAGCATAGATTTCCTACGCAGAGCGCAGGAACAAAAGGTCTATAACTCACCCTGCACATACGCCCATCGAAACGTCTCTACTTCTTCAGGCTGATCAAAAAAATACTCCTCCAAATAAGGCTCAATTTCCATCTGCCAAATATCGCCAATCTCTTCCGTCAGCCCTTCTCGCATAAAGTACGAATGGCCCAACGCATAGTGTTGATCCCCGATACGCGCGTTTAAACGCTGCAACAAAGCAACCAACTTCTGTATCGGGAAACCTGTTTCGTTCTGCTCGTGAAAGCGACGCAGCAAATCAAAATCGGGATCGAGCGCAATGAAGGCAAAACGCCGTCGCAACGCGTGATCCACCAGCGCAATTGAGCGATCCGCCGTGTTCATTGTGCCAATGATGCGCACATTTTCGGGAATGCGGAACGGCTCGCCGCCGCCCGCCAACGCAATCGACTGTTCGCGATATTCGAGCAGATACATTAGCTCGCCAAAGACGCGTGCCACGTTGGCGCGATTGATCTCGTCAATGATCAGCACACAGGGTCCACACCGCGTTTGGGCTTGGCTACAAAAGCGTAAAAACTTTCCCGGAACCAGTTTATATACCAGTTGCCCCTCCACTTGATCCCCTAGTTGACCATCAGTCGTTTCGGGCCGGATTCCCTGCATAAAATCCTCATACGCATACGCCGGATGAAATTGCACAAGCTCGACAAAACCGTCACCCATACTTGCAATCTGTTCGGCCAATGCTCGTGCAATAAAAGTCTTCCCCGTGCCCGGTGGGCCATATAAGATCGCCTGCTTTTTGCGTTCGATATTGCGTACCCACACCGCCACCAATGTCTCATCGAGGTAGCTCTTTTGCGCGGCGCTACTTGGCACAGATGGGGGTCGATCCGTGCCACTTTTGGTGACAGCCACATAGCGTGCCGGAGCCTCAGCCAAACGTCGAATTTGGGGCGATTCCGCAGCCAACGATTCGGCCACGCGGCGTTGATATTCGACTTCGTTGTACAGTTCCAGCACTGCCTCGGCGGACAGTTCCACATCTAGGCCAGCGGGCGTTATCTGCCACAGACCGCGCTTCGGCGATGCAATTACCCCCGCTTTTGCCAACGTATAGCGTGCACGATCCACCTGACTGCGCACACGGTTGGATCCGCTGGGTGCAAGCTGATCGCGCTCGCTCTTTGGCACCTTCACCCGTTTGATTACTGAAGCATAAAGTTCGGCCGCGCTCACACCTTGATCCTGCTCGCGTAATGTTTCGACAAGCGGCGCGCAGAAGCGCAGATAGGCCGGTCCAGAATCATTGGTGGGCTCTGCGGTGAGCGACGCATCCACTTGACTCGCCGACGCAGCGGGTGCCATTAAAAATGCCGAAAAGTCGCTGGCGTCCAGCCGGATCAACAACTTTTTCAGATCACGCTTGTCCAACGAAATTGTGCGGGCTGTACGGTCGCTCCATTCGACCGGAATGCGATGACCCTGCGGCGTTTCGGGCACAAAATAGTAGGGGCCAATCACGGTTGCCACGCCCAGCAAAAGCGACGGCTTACGGCAGATAATGAGCTGATCGCCTTCATGCAATTGCCGCGCAAAATTCCACGCTTGGTTGGTGCTCTTTTTCGTCCAGCCGCTGCCTTTATCGCCACCATGTTGGGTAATCAGGCTATCGCGTCGCCGCTCGAATTCCGCCTTGCGCACGTCGCTCAGATCGCCCAGTTCGTCCCAGCCGACTGCCACAAAATTGCCCTCTTGCCACGCCCGCCACGTCCACGCGTCATCGCCCACTTGCAGCAGCCAATGTTGTGGCGCACGCAGCACAAATTTCTGGTCAACCAACAGCCACGTCGTAAAGAGATCAAAGCGATCCGCCAGCGAAAGTGGCCCCGTTATGGGTGTTTCAATCTGGCCCAAAAGTGCGTGCAGCGCGGCGTTGGCCGCGGCATAATCGGTCAGCGATTGGCTAAAGTTCGTGTCGCCAAAATAGTTCAACACAGCCCGAATACGGTTATTGATGAGTAAAAATTCTTTGGGATTTAATGCGTTGAGGATAGGCGAAAGTGTGCCACATTGAAAGCCTTTGCTGAAGGAAGATTGGCTGAAATCTCGGCACGCGGTAGCCAAATCCCCGCTGTGATCGACACAGCGGCGCACCGTCTCTAGTATAGACCATGTGATCTGCGGCCAGTCGCTGGGTTCGGTCCAACCCGATGCCTCGTACCAGTGGCGGATGTCGGCGGTGATGGCGGGCGACCAGTGGATCCACGCGTTGCGGGCGCGGTTGTTGGTGGTGTCGGCGTGCGGCAGCAGCCCGAGCAGAATTTGATCGACGTGGCTGGCTTGGATTTCGTCAATTTGTCGGAGTTGTTCAAGCTGTGCGAAGTTGCGCTCGGCGGTTTGGCGCACAGAACGAAATATATCGACATCAGTCGAGCGAATGGGCACTTCTTCCACAAAGCGAGCAAAGAGGTCGTTGAGTTGGGCGTGCTTTGGGATGTCCATGGGCTTGGGTGGATTGGTTGGATTAAGGCACGGTAATGTTATTGTGTAATTATAGTGTCTGCTTGGCCGAACGTCAATCTTTTTGTAGTAACCTTTACCAGAAAACAAAAAGATGACAATTCATTCAATACGAGTTGTCACCTTTTTACAAAAATTATCTTTCAAACATATCTTTTCAATAAATGGCGGAGGTCATTTTGGCTTCACTTCAGCATGCGCTATTTGCCTTAGAATAGCGAGAAGATACGTTCAAGATACTAATTTAGATCAACTGAGATTCTATACGCTACATTCCCTCGATAAATCTGAGATTCGCCAAAGTCGTCGAGACCGGATCGTCAAAGCGTCCAAGATTGGGAAAAATAGTCTCCAGTGAATTACTGTCGACGCCAAACCAGCGCGCCAGCACAGACGAGTACTGATCGACGGACGTTGACGGGATCCAGCGCCCGCGACCTTTATGCGCATCAATCGAGCCACTCTCATCACCAGTTTTAAGAGAAGGAAAGTGACCGTAGAACTCTCCACCTACGACAGGTCCACCCATTACCATGGCATGGCCACCCCATGCATGATCAGTCCCAGCATCGGGATCGGTCCCATTTGGAGTAAAGGTACGGCTGAAGTCAGAGGCAGTGTAAGCTACTGTTTTATCCCAATGGCCTGTTGCTTTTAGTGCATCGGTAAAGGCCATTAGTCCCGAGGAAAGCTCTGCCATCAAATCCGAGTGCGAACTGAGATGACTTTGATGAACGTCATATCCACCAACCTGCACGAAAAAGATCTGACGTTGATTGCCAAGCACAGTTCGGCCGCGATGAGTTGAGCAACTGTCTTTAACTGGTCGCCTAAATTATGCTGGGCATCAACAAATAGTTGATCAAAATTAGTGCCGGTAGCAGTAGCAGCAGTAAGTGCGTTGTTAACTGTGTCTGACACAGCACGGCTGCTCATTATCTTTTGCATATGGGCCTCTTCCAGCAAATTGTCGCTCGTCAGTTTTATTAACGACTCTAGAGCTTTTAGGCGATGGCCTTCGCGACTGTTTTTGTAATTTGGTTCATCATAGGTGGCGCCATCATGGTACGCTCTATTATATGGGTCGGCCGTCGATCCATAACCATTTAGTGGCCTAGCCCCATTGCTGTTAACGGTAAAGGCCGCCGTTTCGGCACTTACCCCACGCTGGAATGTATTTGCACCATCTAGTGAAATCGACATAGAGACCTTCGACGCGTCGCCATTATATCCAGCGTGGAGTAAGTCGGCGGTACGTCCCCCCCATCCCGTAGCAGAAGGTCTATCGGCGACCGATGTCTGCCACTCCATTTGTTGATTGGAATGCGAGAACAGATCCGCGGGCAAAGGTACACTCTTATTAATGTACTGATTGCGATTCTGGATTGGATAAGCCAACGTCCCGACGTTGCAGACGAAGCTGAGGTCTTTGGCATTGAAGAGATCTGCAATCCCTTTGCATCGGGATGAATTCCCATAGATGAGCGACTACCATCATGATATTGGTCGAAAGCCATTGTCGTGGTAGGTACAGTGAGTGCGTGCAATTGATTATTTGAAAGTGCAATCACCCCACGCCCATTCTGATAATCTGTTCGTAGCTCACTGTTGCCACGCGGGACTAGGAGATTATTCGAGTCATTGCCACCAGCCAAAAAGATACAGACTAGCGCTTTATAATCATCCTGTACAATCCCTTGAGCCATTGCAGCAGAGGTTAGTTTTAGCGAAGCCAGCGTATTGAACCATTGCGGTTGCACCGAGTGCTGCACAGGCAGCCTGCCGCATGAAGTGCCGCCTATTCATTGTGTGATCATTCAAATTATTAGACATTATTTGTTTACTCCATATAGGTACAGTGTGGCGCGGACGCAACAAGGTAAAGTGCTTCGCGAATACGATCGTCAAGTGCTCTTGTTGACTGGGTTGCATTTCTTCCATCTCGAAAAGCAAGTGCATCTTTTACGCCCGTGATGATAATTTCTCGTGCGTCGGTTTGTAAATCCCCAGTTGCGTTAACCTGCAAGCGGCCTGTACACAGATAGTCATCAGCTAGATCCACCAGCGCAGCACTTGCTTCACGAATCTTAGCATCATCGCTAAAGCTACTATCCGCAGACGATATCTTTCCATCGCTATTTGAATCCATAACATTCATATATACGTCTGCCATCCCTTGTCCATTCTGAAGCTGGATACGTAAGGTCTCTGGCACCTCGATCTGTTCATCAACAACAGCTTCGATAGTAATATCGTGAATCGTCTGACCTACTTTGAATGGAATGCTATTGGTGAGGAGCTGCCCATCCGAGCCGCGGAGAATATAATCCCCGGGAGCAGCGGACCCCTTAGTTGTATCCACGTGGCCCAACAGAGTAAATGCAATATTGATCGCTCGAGTTCCCCCCTGACGTTGAACGCTCACTGTAGTTCGCTGTGCGCCATTTTTCTCGTATATTCCACGCTCGCGATCCGACTCTTCGATAAATAAAACCTGATCTTCAGGCACAGTCGTTACAGTTGGAGTAACCTGACTAGGTGTTGCGGTTGGGATAAGTGGAGTTGGGGTAAGTGGAGTTGGGGCAAGTGGAGTTGGGGTAAGCGGAGTTGGGGTAAGCGGAGCTGAGGTAGGAATTGGCGTCACAGTTGGCGGATCGTCATTTACACCGATCACAATGTAGCCAACAACCTCAGTGGTATGGTTCATTTCGCTATCTTTAGATTGCTCTTCTTCGATAAAAAGTGTTACAGAGCTAGCAGTAAGCTCTTCATAACGCAGACCGGCTACATCAGGGCCGTCAAAAGTCTGCATGGCTGCTAGCAGAATGGGTTCACCGTAATCACCACCGAAGTTGATCTTTTTTGGCTTGTGCGTAACCGAGTTGCTTGTGCGGCCAGCTTTTACAGCTTGACCACCAAGATACGTTTCACCTGGCATCATCGCAAGGTAGCCAACGGTTTCTCTTGAGCGTGCGCCGTTGCTAGCTTCAGATTTTTGCAGGCGCAGTTCAAATTGAGTGCGATTTATACGGCGCTGTCTCGTTATAACTGTTTCTCCACCAACAACTGACTGAACTTGCGAAAGAACGATGGGCGCACGCGTAAATTCTTCTTGGAAAGAAACAGTAGACCAACTATGATTTACATCAGTCAATCCAGCATGTAGCTTCATACCACCGGAATTAGGCATTGTATGAATGCCAGATTCGATAACCATATAGTGAATCGTTTCTGATATGTGTGCACCATCAAGATATGACCATTCATCAATTTTGAATTGAAAGCTACGATTCGTAACGTTTTGCACTCGAACAGTCGATGGTTCAGAGCCACGGTGAGACAGAGGCTGCATGATTACAATTGGCTGTGTGTAGCGTCGATTCAGCTCAACCGTATGCCATTCTGTACGGCTTGTTTGATCGGTTGATACGGTGCCTGATTCTGCAAAACTTGTGACAACAGAGGAGGAGGTGCGGAAGAAAGCATTGACGTTAATAGATGCGTCAGACTCTGCCTCAATCTGCTGCGTTACCTCTGCACGCCACCACAAACCATCAATCCCCGACCATTGGGTGTGATTGTTGTCGCTATAACCAAATCTGAATCGATAGCAGTCGTTACATTATCGCCTGCATAGCGATAAAGAGGCCAACCGCTATAAGTAATTTGGCGTGACCCATTCTCACGTTGAATCGTACTGAACTGTTCTGAATTATCTGTTAACGCAAACAGTTGTTCGGCGGAGGTAACAGTTAAGGGGGGCCATGCTTCAGTACATGCAGCATCGCAGCTACTTTCAGAGGCTTCTTCGTTATCCTCAAGATAATAATAGAGTGGCGCGCCCACATAGCCACTGCCATTGTCAGCAATCAGAAAATTTTGGTCTTCTATTGTCTCTATGCTGATTATATCGTTATTTGAAGGTCGCTCTGGTGCAGTATTTCCCCCTGTGTTGATAAAGGGTAAATAGATGCTTCCGCCTTCTTGTGCGTAGATGGAGCTATGAGGAATTAGGCTAAGAAAAAGAGCCAAAGTGAGCAGTAATGGTAATGCGTTCGGGGGAGGGAGATGCTGTTTTCTAAATGACGATTTATTGCACTGATAGAATTTCACTATCGGTCGCGCTGATGCCGCTCAGCTTTTTAAGATAGTTGCGTTCATGCACGCGCAGCAGATCGTCCATTATGGCGAGATCGGCGCTTTGTATCATAAGTTGGGCGGAGAGGCCCGAAGCGTCGATAAGCGAGATGCCCACCGCTGGTCATCGGTTGCAGCCAGCCACCAACGGGCAGGACGGAGACATATTCGCCGGTTGTGTGCCAGAGGCAGTGTTCGTCGAAGTAGAAGGATGTGTTGTTTGGATAGGGTTTTCGGGGCGCAGAGCGCCGAGATTGGGTACCCATGCAGAGCATGGGGAACCAGAATCAAACAGATTGGTCGACCAGTGTTCTCAATTGTGCGATGTGTGCGGGACCAACTTCGCAGCAGCCGCCGATGATGGTTGCGCCTGTATCTATCCATTCTTTGGCATAGGCAGCGTACGATTCTGGGTCGAGGTCGGTGCGCGAGCCGAGGCCGTCTACGCTTTGATCGATCACCCAGTCGCTGGGGATGGCGACGAAACCGTTGGCATATCCACCGACGGGTTGTGAACCGATTGCCGCTAGTTTTGGCATGGCGGCGGCGATGCTTTCGGGGGCGCAGCAGTTGGCGAGAAAGGCGTCGATTTTGAGGTGGGCCAGTGCGGCGGCCGCTTGCTCGATGGTTTCGCCGCTGCGCAGGTGATCCGCGCCTTCGTCTGCTAACGTCCACGCGACCCAGACTGGTTTGCCCGTGTTGACTGCGGCGGTTGCGGCGGCCAATGCTTCCGAGGCCGTGGACATGGTTTCACAGAGGAGCAGGTCTACGTGCGGGGCCAGAATGTTGGCCTGTTTTTTATAAAGTGGCAATAGCTCTTCAAACGAACGGACTCTGTCGGGTCGATAGCTGTCGAAGTAGGGTGGGAGCGAACCAGCGATTTGTACGTCGGGCCGGGCGAGTTTGGTGCGTGCTTGCTGTGCGAGTTGGCAGGCAAGCTCGTTGAGCTCGACGAAGCGATCCATTAGGTCGAAGCGTTTGAAGCGGGTGGGTGTGGTGCAGTAGGTGTTGGTGGTAATGACGTCTGCGCCTGCTTTGATGTAATCTTCGTGGATTTCTTGCACGATTTCGGGATCGGTTATAAGTGCGTTGGCGGCCCAAAGTGCTACGTTCCCAGTAATGCCGCGCTTGAGCAGTTCTTGGCCCATGCCACCGTCGAGTATTGTGATTTGTTTGTTCAAGATTAGTTGTACCTTTTGAATAGTAGAGTTTGGATGTCTCTTGGCGTCTAAATTGTTCGACATACTTGCCCAGAAAAGTTCCGTACTATATTTCAAGGAGCAGAATTGGGACAGAGCTTTTCTGGGGAGATATAATGCAGTCGATTTCTTCGACCAAAATTGCGATAGAGGTTAGGATCATGATAGCATAAAATTTTAGTTCCAATAAATTAAATTAATTTCCGCATTGTGTAACAATATCTAGAAACCAAAAATCCGATAGGAATAACTTAATGACCACTTACCTAATTACTGGCTGTGGGCGCGGCATCGGCCTCGCTATGACCAAAGCTCTGCTCGAACGTGGTGACCGTGTGATCGGCTCGTTGCGCAGCGGTTCGGCCCCCGTTACGCACGACAATTTCCAGCAACTGACCTTTGATGTATGCGATGAAGCGGCTATCAATGCGGCGGCGAGCGGTTTGGATGAGCCGATCAACGTGCTGATCAATAATGCGGGGATTATGGGTCCGCGTACTAGTTCTACATTGGAGATGGACTTTGCAGGATTTGCAGAGGTTCTCGATGTGAATGTGTTGGGGCCGCTGCGGGTGGTCCATGCGTTTTTGCCCCATTTGCGGAAGGCGGCAAGCAAACATGGTTCTGCCAAGGTGATGACTGTTTCTAGCCAAATGGGTGGCATGACGATGCCCGGCTCGGACAGGATTGCCTATCGCACCTCGAAGGCGGCGGTCAATAAGGTGATGCAGGGCGTGGCCGCCGATTTAGAAAAAGAGGGGATTGCGGTACTTCTGACTCATCCAGGCTGGGTGCGGACGGATATGGGTGGTGGCAGCGCAGCGCTAAGTCCGGATGAGAGTGCGGCGGGGTTGATTAATGTGGTCGATGCGCTGACGATTGAAAGTACGGGTAGCTTTGTCAACTGGGATGGTAGTGAGCGTCCTTGGTAGGAAAAACCTTATATGAACGACGAACCGGTGATACGTTTCAGGCGCTTCGATCCCACGGATCAAGAGGATGCTAAGGCGCTCATTTTGGCTGGGCTTGCGGATCATTGGGGGAAGCTCGACCCGACACTCAATCCCGATTTGAATAATATCGCGGAGAGTTATGAGAATGCTATCTTTATTGTTGCCTCCCAAAACGGTAGGATCGTTGGCACGGGTGCGCTCGTTCCTCGTTCAGCAGCCAAAGCTGTGATTATGCGCATGTCTGTGGCATCGGATCTGCGGCGCGCTGGGATTGGAACACAAATATTAGACAGGCTTTGTGAAGAAAGCAAAATCGCTGGGTTTAAACAGCTTATGCTGGAAACAACCGCTACTTGGGATGAGGTGATAGCCTTTTACCAGCGGTACGGATTTCACATTACCCATTACAAAGAGAGCGAGTTTGGCCGCGATGTCTATTTTGCGCTAGATTTGCGATAGTCCACTGCAAGAAAATCAAATTTGCCGCAAAAATACAAAAGCCACAAAAGAAAACCTAAAAAGGTTTATGGTTAAACCAGAAAAATAATTATACGGATTTTAGCGATTTTCTGGAGTAGCTTGCGGCCATACTGTATAGTTAATTTTTGGGAATGGTCTATAACAAGTTTAACCTTCTTACTATAGAGTCTTTGTGACGAAGGGCACAAAATAATCGACGGTCTTTCTAGGAGTAAATTGATTCAATTAATGAGTTTAAAAAACAGAGTTTTTCTTTGGTTCCATATATTATTAATATTGGCCATGCTCATTGGGTGTCAGTTGGGATCGATGCCTACGGATAATTCTATCGACAATATATCTGAAGAAGAGAGTACGGCAGATCCAGTCTTGTGGGTTGGCGATTTGCTGACCGATCAGGATAGTGGGGAGCAACCTCTAAAGGATCCAGCAGAGACAGAGCGGCCAACGGTTGTGCAATCTGGAGTAAAAGCACAGCCGGAAGCAACTATTATCGACTTGACGGTTATGCCACTCACTGACATGTCCCTTACATCTATACCACCTACATCTATACCACCCGTTGAGCCGCAGTTCGAAATGGGCAACGAGTTGACTATCGCCACGCTGCGGGCGAGAGAAATTGTGGGCAGCGAGATAACGTTCGAGCAGACGCTGGAGAATGGCTCAAACTATGCGCAATATATCGCCAGCTATCTTTCTGAAGGCAATCGCATCTATGGATTGTTGACTGTACCATTCGGCGATTCGCCAGCGGGTGGCTATAAGGCAGTCGTTTTCAACCATGGCTTTATCCCGCCAGATGTTTATCAGACAACTGAACGCTATGTGGCCTATGTTGGTGCGCTTGCCAGCAGCGGGCTTGTCGTATTTAAGATCGATCTGCGAGGGCACGGCAATTCCGAAGGCGAGTCAAGCGGGACGTACTTTTCGCCCAACTATACGGTGGACGCCATTTCTGCACTGAAGAGTCTTCAGACATTGGATTTTGTGGATCCGCAAGGGATTGGCATGTGGGGGCATAGCATGGCAGGAAATCTTGTGCTGCGCGCAATGTTGATCGAGCCGGATGTTCGGGCAGGGGTGATTTGGGCGGGGGCCGTCTATAGTTATAATGATCTGGGGCGCTATTCGATTGACGATCCCTCGGCCAACCGCGATTTCTTTGACCGTGCGCCTGGATTTCGTCGTGGACGCGAGATTCGCGAGTTTTATGGTCAGCCCGATTTAGCGGTCCCCTATTGGCGTGCGGTCTCGTTGACAGAGAATCTTTCAACGTTGCAGGCTCCGCTCCAGCTACATCATGCGGTTAACGATAATGTGGTCAATATTGGCTATTCTGTCGATTTAGCAGCCGCTTTGGTCGCACAAAATAAAACACACGAGTTCTATCGATACGACAGCGGTGGTCACAATATTGGCGATCCTGCTTTTGCGGAAGCCATGCGGCGGACCGTCGCATTCTATTTGGCGAATCTTTGAGATCGTTTTCGAGGACGCTCTTAGAATTCAGATCCGCTCTGAGTAGGTGCGATTTCTTGTAAAAATACTTTTCAGCCAATTGAATTTTCTCTAAAAGGGTACCACATGTCTACAGTACAGGATGAACTAATCGAGCAATTAGAAAAATTACCCAACGTTTCCACCGCGTTATGGAAAGAGTCCACTTTGCTTTGTGTCTACTTTAATAAAAAAGAGGTCGCACATTTCCAAAGTAAAAGTAGTAGCGAAATCGATATTAGGCTGACGCCCGCAATTATTAAGCGAGAGGGTCTGTCGCCGCCAGAGGACACGACAAGTCATTTGGATCGGTCGAAAAACTCGCGTTGGATTATACAATCTTTTAAGTCCAGTGAGGATGTCAAGAAAATCGTCAGGCTTGTTGAGTTGGCGACCGCGCTTTAATGGCATCTAAGGCCAGCGCTGGCGAATGCGATACGCAACACGATTGGGAAGGCTGAGCTCCATGTCATCACATGCAAAACCACTCGACGGGATCATTCTTATGGGTCCCTTTGGGTCAGGCAAATCATATCTAGGGAATCGACTCAACGTGCGAGGGATTGCGCATTATGCGGATTTAGAAGGACTTATCTATCAACGTTTTGGCAATAGGGATGAGTTTAATCTAGCATCGGCGACTGAATTTCTGCGCAATCATTATCACGAGCATCTATCACTTCCGGGTTTAGCAGCATTCGAATCGACAGGCGTCGTTCAGAGGCCATTGCTTCTAGAGGTGATTGATCAATATGAGATTGCGCTAGTACATGTTGTGACGCCGAAACAAATCTGTCTAGACCGTGTTGCCAAGCGGAATATAGCGAGTCGCAATCCGATTGGGCACAATAAAGCGGCAGAGTTTTTTGAGTATTGGATCAACGAGATTGCACCCACGTATCAATTTTCCGTTGAGGTAGATGGGACAGATGAAGAGGCGGCGGTTCGGGCGATTGAAGTACTGGCGAACCATTGAAACGAATGGTAGAGTTTGCATCGACACATTGGACTTGACTTCACCCTGTCCCTCTCCTATTTGAGTGATGTCATGGGCGTTCGCAAGTTATTTTCTGGAGAGGGAACCTGTTGACGATCTAGTAACTGGACTGGGTTCAAACTATAGATAGCTGCTGCTCAGTTTGTTGCAGCAAGTTGCTCAACAAGTCCCCCGCACAAAATGTGCTGACCACAACTAGATTTTCAATCAGGGGAGGGACAGGGAGAGGTCTAGTCCAAGCCTTCAATTTGACAGCTGGGAACACTTTAGAAATAGATACGTTGTCAACCACAGGAAATAGTCAAATAATTCAAGAGATGTGGGTACAGAAAATCCTGATATGCAAGTACTAAATTTCCTACCAGATTCGATCCAAACTCTACTGGACAAAAATTTCGGCTCGCCAACTCAGGTCCAATCGCTCAGCGGTTTGACCGACGCCACAGTTTGGCGCATCCACTTTACCGACGAAACGATAGTTGTCAAGCACACAACGAAGGCCAACGAAGCTTTCTTTTACGAACAAGTCAGCCCGACACTGCAAGAAGAGGGCATTTCAAGCCCGCATCTTTGGTTCATCGAGCGAGTGGCTGGATCAATTTGGCTGGTTTTAGAGAACATTCCTGTGCCGTTCCCGCGTCAACGGTGGCTGGCGGACGCGGAACAACTTGCGATTTTGCGGCGATTGCATAACGTTGATGGAAATCAATGGCGCTCCCAGCCATCAATGTTTCGACCAAAATGGACTGCCGAAATGACAGAGACAGCACTCACTTGGTTTCCGCAGGCGATTGCGCAAGCGCTTAGACCACAACTATCGGCATGGCGCAATGCGGCCCAGCCACTCTTTGAATCAACCTGCTTAATCTCAGGTGATCCCAATCCTGCCAACTGGCGCGTATACCAAGATAGTACCCTTGCCCACTTCGATTGGGAACGATTTGGCTGGGGAACGCCCACTATCGACTTGGCCATTACAGTTCCGGGATTTGGTACAGTAGAAGAGTTTCAATTGGTGGCGGTAGAATATCTACAAAGTGCCAGCAAAGCAAAAGTTGAAACTCTTGCCACAGAACTTCGATTTGCAAAAGCGTGGACAATTGTAGAGCTACTGAGCAATTTTCGGACAAATGGATCTGTCAATGAAGAACTTGTTTCTGATCTAGTGGCAGAGTTTCCAAAATGGCTGAGTAACGGTTCTCAAATTGTTAGATGCAACAGCCTAACTTGAAACAACCGGAGGGTTAAAAAGCTGTTCATACATGTCTTGCTTGACTCTTTGACCGGCTTTATATTGTTCAATAGAGCGGGCCAAATGGGCGGAATTAGCCGAAGATTTGAGTGGATGAAGTGTCTCCATTAGGCTGTTAGGCTAAACCAGAAAAGTAATTACACAGATTTTAGCAATTTTCTAGAGTAGCTTGCGGCCACACTGTATATTTACTTTTTGGAATGGCCTTATAGTAATCAAGCGACACCACAACAGCATCATCGGCATAGCGGAGCGTGATGATCATACAGATAAAATCATCAACAACTTGATCGAGAATTCTTTTTAGGTCGTTTTGGGCCTCGGTAAAGGAAACAACGTTCATAGTTTACCTCACTTTGTAACTGTTCACCCTTACCTCTGGGCGTAGAAAAATAATGAAACTAAAATGCAGATTTGGAATCCCACGACATGGCTGGCTATCGGTTTTTATAACATGTGATGATTTTCAGCATGAAATGAATGTTTCTGATATGCCTGTAAACTCAGTTGATATGCTAATTCAGGCTCTCTCTCGTATACTTGATGGAGTCGACTCCAAAGTCTGGTGGCACCTAAAACCAGCAAATTACACTCTTGATTTTGTGCCACAGGAAGTGGGCGGATATAACTATTCGATTTGAAAAATTCTGTCAGTCAATCAGGTCAGGTTACTTAATAAGACGAAGTCATTTACACGCTTTGTGGTATAGTCTAAGACTGTAAAATAAAGTAAAATCTGCTCCCCGCTAACCAATTTTCGTTTTCCCGTTATGCATCTTCATCCTTAGGAATGCATATGATTCAATCACAAAACTTCCCCAAAGTTGATCAATTTATCGCAGATGGTCAACTTGGTAGGGCGCGAGATAGACTGCACGGGTTGCACTCTGCTCAGCCCGACAATTTAGCTATCCGTCGACGGCTTGGTAAAGTTTACAGTCTGCTCGGTTACCCCGAAATGGCTGGGCGCTACTGATATTTGGAAGCGGAAAAGAGTGCGGAGATGCAGGCCGCGTGCGCAGAATTTGAGCGCTCGTGTGGGGGTGATCCGCTACGGATATTACAGCAACTGAAGTTCCGCGGGCACATCGAAAAGTTGGAAGATGCCTATGCCCAAGAGACGATTTTGCGCTTGCTGGATCAGATCAAAACGAGGCATGGGATCATCTACCATTTGCGCCCCAAGGGTGAAGGCGGCGTGCGCTATGAACGGATGGGCCGCGACGGTTGGGTAATTTTGGGCTGTATCGGGCTGGCGTTTGCGCTGCTGATTATTCTGGCAATTGTTGGGCTCTTGGCTGTTGTACGGTTTCTGTTTTAATCATCTATTGCGCTGCTTTAGTTGATTATAAATTATGGCTATCAAACGGGACGTTGTGTCAAAGCGCAGAGCTAATTTTCTCACGGACGGAAGGGATCACGGACAAAGCCTTTCGACATTTTTTGTTCGCGTTCCTTTCCGTCCGTGAGAAAATCTTTATCATCTTTGGCAGAAGATCAATATTATTATAATTCACCTATGGAGCACATTCTATGACCCAACAAATCGATCTCATTTTAAAAGGCGGCACCGTTGTCACCGGCACAGGACAGCAGCGGGCCGATGTCGCGATATCGGGCGAAACTATCTGCGCGGTGGGGTCAAATTTGGCTGTGGAGGGCGCGAAGGTGATCGACGTGAGTAGGCGTCTTTTGCTGCCCGGTGTGATCGATGTGCATGTGCATCCGGTCTACGAGGATAATATGGAAGCGTGCTCGCGAGTTGCGGCCTACAGCGGCACGACGACGCTGCTGCACTTTGCCTATGCCTATAAGGGCGAGAGCATGTACGATGCCACCGCGCGTTTTATCGACGAAGGGTTAGCCAATTCACGCACCGATTTTGGGCTGCACACAGGCATGTTCGATGCGCCCAATCACGTGCCCGAAATCGAAAAAACCATGGAGTTGGGGATTCGCACCTTTAAGTTTTTTATGCCCTACATCAAGCAAGGCTGGACAACCGATGATTACCAGCTGATGAAGGCAATGGACATTCTGGCAGCGAATGGCGGCATGGCAATGGTACACCCCGAGAATGGTGGTGGCATCGATTATTTGGAAGATAAATATCTGACGGGGCCCAACGCATCGGCTGAGTTTTTCAACATTTCGCGCCCCGCAGCGTTGGAAGAAGAGGCCACTTTCCGCGCTATGCGATTGGCCGAAGTTGCGGAGTGTCCGCTCTACATTGTGCATGTGACTACCGCGCGCTCGCTGCGCCACATTGAGCACGCGCGGGCGCAGGGGCAAATTATCCACGCGGAGAGTTGCGCCCACTATTTGACGCTAACCGAAGAGATCATCAAGACGCACGGAGCGTTGGCCAAGGTGGGTCCGCCGATCCGTACAGCAGCGGATCGCGAGGCGCTGTGGGGCGGACTGCGCGACAACATTTTGCAGGTCGTTTCGTCGGATCACGCGCCCAAGCCCAAAGATCCGAATGGCGAGTTTCTGGAGCAGGGCTTTGGATCACCGCAGGTGGAAACGGTGCTGCCGCTGACCTACGATGAGGGGATCAACAAGGGGCGGATCAGCCTCGTACGCTTGGTCCAACTGTTGAGTGAGAATCCGGCCAAGATATTTGGCTTGTACCCCAAAAAAGGGACAATCGCAGTTGGATCCGATGCCGATATTATCGTTTTTGACCCGGCACGCGAAGTGACGATCACCAAAGAAAATCAGCATTCCAACGTGGGCTACACGCTCTACGCTGGGCGCAAAATTTTGGGCTGGCCCGAGCGGACCTTCCAACGCGGCCAACCCGTTCTGCAAGATGGCGAGATTGTGGCACAGCCGGGGCAAGGCGAATTCTTAACAATGAGGCCCACGAAAACACTCGTGTAAAAAGTGATTCGTGATTCGTGGCGTCAGGCAATTGTGGTGCTGAGAAAAGATTTAAGGAGGTTGGTAGCCCAATTTTCATTTCTCAGCACCATCTGATTGGTTGCACACGAATCACGAATCATCTCCTTCAACCCACCAAACAACCTCGACCCCTTATGCTCTCCATTCCCGTATCAAACATCAAAACGCATCTGACTGTCTTAGAGAAGATAGGCAACCTTGGTTCGTTTCGCGAAGCTGGCTTCCTACGTGCTTCTTGGTCCGACGAAGAGAGCGCTGCGATGGCGTATGTGCGCGACGTTGGGGCGGAGCATGGGTTGAGAACCAAATATGATGGCGTTGGCAATCTCTATCTATCGACGCCGGGATCAGGCGACCAGGTCGTTCAGGTCGGCTCGCATGTGGATACCGTTCCTTTTGGTGGGAACTATGATGGGGCAGCAGGAATTTTGGCCGGGTTGGAGGCCATTTTGGCTGTACGCAAAAGTTGGCCAATCTTTTCCAAAAGGCTGGAGCTCGTGATTTGGCGGGGCGAGGAATCAGCGACATTTGGCTCGGTCTGTAAAGGCAGTCGGGCCGCATTTGGTGTGAACGACCGCAATATTCTGCTGCGCAAATTTGATGGGCGCACGCTGGAGCAGGCGATTATCGGCCAAGGCTTTGACCCATCGTTTATTGCAGAGTGTCGCCCTGCGCTGGAACAGGCTCACATCGATTCGATTGCGGCTTATTTCGAGCTGCACATTGAGCAAGCGCGCAGGCTTGAGATCGAGCGAAAGGAGATCGGGATCACGACGAGCATTCGCGGCACGATCCGCACGCGCTTTGTGGTGACGGGCGAGGCCGCGCATTCGGGCGGTACGCCGATGGGTGTCGACTATCGACGCGACGCAAATTTGGCAATTGCAACAATGCAGGTCGAGATGGAGAAACTGGGCCAACAGCGGCTGGCCGAGGGAGCGGATCTGGTGCAGACGGTGGGCGTGCTCAACTCGGATCGGGATTACAATGTTCAGAATCCGGCGGTCCACGAAAATGCGATTACGAAGGTGTCACCCTATGGCTATTTTACGACCGACGTGCGCAGCAACAATGTCTCATTTTTAGAGGCGCACATGGCCGAGATCGAAACATTGTTTGGGCAGATTGCAGAGCGACTTAACGTATTGCTGAGCGTGCAGCGCCTGATGTTTTTGGATCCGATTGCGGAGATGGACCCAACATTGCAGGGAGTGTTGGTCGAGGCGTGCCAGGAGTCGAGCGCATCGCACATTAAGATGCCAAGCGGCGCGCTGCATGATGCGGCGGTGGTTGCGATCCACCCGCGCGGCGACGGCACATTTATCCCGACGGCGCTGCTTTTTATCCCATGTCGCGACGGCATTAGCCACAACGCACGCGAATACGCGACGCCCGATGCGATCCGAATTGGGGCCGAGGTGTTGGCGGTAGCGCTGCAATCGATGGCCTCGTAAATGATAAGAGCGTGATGCCGAAAGCGGCGGCTACGCCATCAAAATGAGTTATAGCATATGCAAGTAATCTTAGTTTCGATACAGCCGCTATGCACCAAGGCAAAATACGGCCTACTCAACCGACGCTCCTTAGTCTGAATAGTTACGCATGGAGAACAAAATGGATCTTAGCTGCACGTCGGTAATGTTACCGAATTGGACAATCGATGAGACGTTTGATGCGTTGGCTGAATATGGCTATAATGCAGTAGAGTTACGCTGCCGCTATAATCCCGACGATGCCAATGTCGCTCCCTCTTTTTGGGGGCGTCACCTGACCGATATTAGCCCCGACAATGTGGTAAATAAAGCCGAACAGATCCGTGCTGCGTCGCGGCGGAGCGGTGTGCGGGTGGTGGCATTGGCCCCGCGCGCAACCTATGATCAAACGGAGCTGGTGCAAAAACTCTTTAATGGCGCGCTGGCAATCGATCCGAACAATCCACCGTTGATCCGCATCGGCGCGGCACCACATGATCGGACGCAGCCTTACTTGCCACAGTTTCTGGCGGCACGCGCTGGCTTTGCGGTGCTGAGCGAAGCGGCGCGCGAGTATGGGGTCAAGGTAGTGTACGAAATTCATGTGGGTACAGTGGCTGTGTCCGCCGCGCGTGCGCTTGAGCTTTTGCGCGATCTGGATCCGGACCACATTGGCGCGATTTACGACGTACCCAACATGATCCGTGTAGGTATCGAGGAGACGCGCATGGGCATGGAGTTGCTTGGCCCATATTTGGCGCACTGTCATATCGGCAATGGCGTTCCTGTTGCTGTCGAACGGGATGCAGACGGTAAAATGCAGTGGCGGTGGACCTTTACGTCGCTCAAGGAGGGGGTCGCCAACATTCCACAGATTATTAAGGATCTGAAGGCGGTTGGGTACACCGGCGCAATTTCGCTCGAAGAATTTGGCCCGGGGGATGATCATGCCAAGGTGAAAGATGAGGGTGCGTATCTGCGCCATTTGCTAAAGCAAGGTTGATGGGGGTTTCTCACTGCATTTTGGTCTACTGAATGTGGGCGAATGTTGCACATAACGGGTATAATCAGCGGACGTAATTTTTAATCAAACTTCGTTGAAAAACAGACCGTTCCGAATATGACACATTTGTACCTGCGCCGCATGTTGCAGCTCGACCAACCCGTAACGATTCTCACCTCAGCCGAAGCTGAAAGTGAGCGGGATCGCAACTTTAGGTGGAATCTCTTCTTCAATTCGTTCGACGTTATCTTCTTTATGGGCGCGCTTAGTCTCCTCTCCGCGACGACGATTCTTCCCCTCTTTATCAGCAAATTGACCACTAGCACCATCCCACTGGCCATCGTGGCGATGCTTTCGCAGGGGGGACACTTTTTGCCCCAGCTTTTTACGGCAAACGCTATCGAACGGCTGCACCGTAAGAAGCCAATTGTGGTCAATTTGGGCTTTCTGAGCGAACGGGTGCCAGCAATCCTCTTTTTTGTTGCACCTTTGGCTGCATATCGATCCCCAACATTGGCGCTACTCCTCTTTCTGCTGCTTTATGCTTGGTTCAATCTAGGTGGTGGCGTGGTTGCCACAGCTTGGCAAGAGTTGATTGCACGCTGCTTTCCAGTCACGCGGCGCGGGCGCTTCTTTGGCGTCAACGCATTTATCGGCACCCTGCTCGGGATCGGCGCAGCAGCCGTCGCGGGCACGCTGTTAGAAACGGTGGCCTTTCCGCTTAATTTTGCCTATATTTTTGGGGCAGCGGGCATCAGCATCATGATCAGCTGGTTCTTTCTAGCCCAAACGCGCGAACCGGTGGAGGCTGCCACCGGTGCCGTGCGGACGAGCCGTCAATATCTAGCCGAGTTACCCAAAGTTGTGCGCGCCGACAGCAACTTTCGCAACTACTTGATCGCCCGCTTCACGCTGGCAGTGGCCGAAATGGGCACCGGATTCCTGACCGTCGCCGCAATCGTGACGTGGGATATTGCAGATGGTATGGTGGCAACATTCACCACCGCCACGTTGATTGGCCAGACTATGGGCAACATCAGCGGCGGCTTCTTCTCTGACCGCTTTGGGCATCGCCTTGCGCTCGAAATCTCTGCACTTATGTCTTTTATTGCATTTGGCGTTGCTTGGTTCTCACCACAGGCTTGGTGGTTCGTCGCAGTCTTCTTTCTATTGGGGCTGTTCCGAGGCGTGCAAATGGTTTCGACCACGTTAGTTGTGTTGGAATTCTGCGCGCCCGAAAAGCGTCCCACTTATTTAGGATTGGCAAACACGCTTACTGGTTTGGGGAGTATACTTGCTCCACTTTTGGGTGCAGGGTTGGTGATTGTTGGGTATTCCTGGGTTTTCGCGGCCAGCATGTTGACTAGTTTGATTGCGCTGCTGATGTTGCGGTTTTGGGTAAAAGATCCGCGTTTTGTTTAAGTAGCGATGGCCACTTAACTCTGAGATCGGGCGAGAGTAAGTAAGCCCCATGCAAAATTTAGATAATTAAAATGTCAAATTAATATTCGAGATGATTCGAAGCTATAGTATAATGAGCGCGGCAAAAGCCAACAATCTATCTTAAAGCCACACTCTTAAGGAGATCCCCATGACAAAAACCAGCCTCACCATCTCTGGCGAGAAATTTCTCATCAACGGTAAACTCACCTATGCCGAAATCCCAAACAGCAAACCCGAAGCGCATGGCCTCTTGATGAATGCGCGCTTCATTCAGGGGATTTATGACGATAAACTCAATCCACAACGCTATGCTCGCTGGGGTAAATCGACTTGGAATCCAGAGCAACATACGGATGAACTGATTGCGGCCTTGCCTGAATGGTATGGCTATGGGTTGCGCGCGTTTACGGTCGGCTTCCAAGGTGGCGGCCCCTGCTTCACCATCAACAACCGCACCATCGAAAACAATCCATTTGGCGAAGATGGTCTCTTGCTTGATCCCGCGTACGCCAATCGCATGGATCGGCTGATTCGTGCGGCGGATGAACAAGGTATGGTAGTAATTGTGAGCTATTTTTATGGGGATCAAACAAGATTTCTGCGCGATGGGAAGGCGGTTCGAAACGCGGTGACAACGGCGTCGAACTTTCTAAAGAGTGGCGGCTATACCAACGTGATTATTGAAGTTGCGAACGAATATGACATTCCACCCTTCGAGCAACACTCACTTCTCTACTATCCCGAAGGCGTGGCCGCACTGTGCGATCTCGCCCGCGCGGAATCGGGTGGGTTGCCGGTTGGCTGTAGCGGCGTGGGCGGCTCCTACAACCGCGAAATCGCCGAAGCCAGCGACGTCATTCTGATCCATGGTAACGGCACCACGCGCCAGCGGCTCTACAATATGATTACCCAAGTACGCAGTTGGGAGCTAGATCGACCGATAGTCAACAATGAAGATTCGCACGCACTGGGGCAGATGGACGTCACGTACAAAACTCAAACGTCGTGGGGCTACTACAACAATATGACCAAACAAGAACCGCCCGCGAATTGGGGCGTCATGCCTGGCGAAGATCACTTCTTCGCTATTCGCATGGCGCAAGGAATCGGCATTGAAGTTGACGATCCGCCCGAGGCAGAACAGCTGGTGTTGATGGGTGTCGAACCGAACATGGCCTACGATGGACTGCGCTACATTCGTCTTGCCAGCCTCTATCCCGAATCGATCAATTTCGTTGAGTTCTTTCGTAATAATGAATTGTACTATATCTCATACGATGAACCATTCCCCATCCACTATCTCAGCAACTGGCGGCAGGGCGGCGTAGAATCACGGCCAGGTGATGTGTGGAAAGCGGTGATCTATCTGCACGATGGGCGCGTGCTTGAACGCGAAGAGACGGTACCTGCATAACAACGGTACCTGCATAACAACGGTGCCTACATAATAATTGAGGCTCTTTGACACTTTGTGGAGTTGGTATCGGTTGGATGCGGTTGGTATCGGTTGGATGCGGGATGCTTAAGCGATAATAAAGCTAAACCAGAAAAACAATTCGGTATAAGCTCTCCAAAAAAGTTTTGTCCCGCTCGGCTAAGTATAGTCGAAACCATCTTAGCTTTTTCAGATGTTGTACAGAACCTTTCTAGGTAAATATAGTACTTATGGCCTAGTGCCTCTACGCTATAACGATGATAGACTTATGCCCGATAGACTTTCTCCTCCTTTGGGTAAGTTTTTTCTTTTTGGGTGCAGGAATGGGTGAAAAAAGCTCGGCTTAAAGCCGAGCTTTTTGCTTTGTGTAGGATTATCCATTCCTTACGAAATTCTGTCGTCCAAAGGATTTTGCTATTTATAGCGATAGAATAGGTGTACACGATTTGCCTACGCAAACTATACGATGTATATATAATGATGTATAAAGCACAACAGACAGAAATCTGTCTTATACTTTAACCAAGCATATACAGTACAGCTCGTTATAAGATAGTCTATAAAATACCAATAGGTTACATATTAAAATTGACCATAACATTTCAAGTTTAAAATAGTCTATATAATAGCGAGTTAAAGTACATTACTTTTTTGTAAGTAGCATCTGTAAGTAACATCTGTAAGTAACATCTGTAAGTAACATCTGTAAGTAACATCTGTAAGTAACATCTGTAAGTAACAATCGTATCCTCAATAAGTAGCGGTAACGTAATTCGCTTGGTTTCGGATACACTGCATATGGCAGTATTCAACCGACGCTATCGCTGATCCTTAAGAAGATACTATAGATCGAAGGGTTTTTAGTGCTGAGCAATAGTAAACAATTGAATATCTTAGTCATTATTTAAGATGACACGAAAGCTCTTTGGTACAATTTGGATGGGCTCTATTTGTGTTGGCACAAATGATGCATAAATCAACCAAACTATTTATTCATTTTATTAGGCTAAATCAACTACAGAACCGTTATTGAACCTGTATTACACCCATTGCGCATTTTATATCGCAGTCGCTACATCAAGCAGCGTCGAGAATTAATATCTTAGGCAATTCCAAAACATAAGCTATACAACATAGCTGCAAGCTACTCCAGAAAACCATCGAAATCTATGTAATTCTCTTTCTGGATTAGCCTTATTCTGCTTTCAAATAAGAAGATGTAGCTTACAGCGCTAACCAAAGGTAAACTGCGTTTCCTTTTCAGGGATCTGATTAGGAAAGTATATTAAGGAAGAAGGTATGACAACAGAGAAACTAGGTGTAATGCCCAGCACGCGAGATACGGCGATGATTGTGCTTCAACAGGGCTTGGAGTCGGCAAAGCGATGGGCATTAAATCGCACCAAACCAGTTACAATTGGCCGAAATGATGATTGTGAAGTAGTGCTGCCAGATCGTCAGGTTAGTCGTTATCACGCTCGCGTCAGCTGGCATAAGGATCACTACGAAATTGAAGATCTTGGGAGCAAGAATGGCACCCATGTGAATGGCCATTTGGCTGAAGCATCTACCACGCTAGCCGATGGTGATGAATTTCAAATCGGCCTGCGCTTTAAGCTATCATTTATCGACGCTGATGCAACCATGCCGCTGTCAATCACAAAAGAAGTAACGGGTCTACAGCTTGATAAAGAGACACGGCAGGTCTGGATCAATGGCGAACAAGTTAATCCGCCCTTAAGTTTGCCGCAGTATCGCCTATTAGAGGTTCTGTGGGATGCGGGTGGCCGCGTGGTTACGCGTGACGAAATTGTCGATGCCGTCTGGCCAGAAGATAGCATGGAAGGAATTAGTGAGCAAGCAATTGACGCGCTTGTTCGGCGGCTGCGCGAACGCGTTGGGGATCTAGATGATGAGTTCCGCTATGTGGTTACGGTGCGTGGTCATGGTTTTCGATTAGATAATCGCTAAACGTTAACACTTTTAGCTACCATTCAGCCCCCCTTGGTCTCGATACACCATAAACGGCCGTGGGCACTCAACCGGCGAGGGAACTGAATGGTAACCGATTTTGTGTAGTAACTTTAAACCCGCTATAAAAGAAGCCAATAAAAAAATTGCCCTGCAGGGCAATTTTTTTATTGGCTTCTTTTGGAATACTAATATTGAAATATTTTATAGATTAGGCTAATACAGAAAAGTAATTATACAGATGTCATAGGTTTTTCTTAGAGTAGCCTGCGGTCATGCAGTGTGTTTTGTTTTTTGGAAAGGCCTTATTCTTGCTCAGCTGGAGCCTGCGATTGAAATTTATACCCAATCCCCCACACTGAAACTACATATTGAGGTTTCGATGGGCTTTCTTCTATCTTCATGCGCAACCGGCGAACAATTGATTGTATAATCGATGCGTTTGCATTTTCCTCATATTGCCAAACATCGCGCAGCAGCGTTTCGTTGCTTACAGGCTGATCGGGCCGCAGCATCAAATAACGCAGAAACTTATACTCCATCGGCGTCAACTGCACCTCGCGCTCATTCAACGTCACACGTCCGGTCTCATCATCTAATGTAACACCCTCCGTAGATGTAAGCGAGAATGTCGAAATTCCTTTCGTCCACGAAATTCTGCGCAACATTGATTCTATACGGACATTGAGTTCATTAAATGAGAATGGTTTTGTAATATACTCATCCGCGCCAAGTTGCAGACCACGCACAACGTCATCTGGGCGATTTAATGCAGTCAGAATAATAATCGGAACATCTGACGTTTGGCGAACCTCTTCGCAAAATTCGAAGCCATCCATCTCGGGCATCATAATGTCGAGCAGGACTAAATCAACCGGATTATTTTGCAATGCCTCCAGTGCCCGCAAGCCATTCTCTGCAGAGATCACATTGAAACCACTTCGATCAAGTGATTTGCGCAATAGATCGCGCAAAATCTCTTCATCTTCCGCGATTAAAATTGTTTTTGGCTCTTCATTGGACGTAGATGGCATCGGAAATGCTGATTTGCCAGTTGCTAAAGTTTCGATCGTCCTAACTCCTTCATAAACTATCTAAAAGTTTGCCACCAATATGGCGGAATGCGGGTTTCTCCCTTCGCATCCATTGCGTTCTACTGTTTGTTAGTACAAGTGCCAAAACCTGTACAGCATTATCTAGACGAATTATACTAAAAATTCATCAGAAAAATCTTACAAATAGATAATTTTTTCCCTAGTTCTGTCGGATTTGGTGGGAGACGGTTACGACAACAGATTTTCCCCTATTCTATAATAAACTAATCAGCAGTACGCAGCTTAACTCGAGTCGACCTTTCCAAAAACAGCTACTACGTTTTGACCACCAAAGCCAAAAGCGTTCACAATCGCATACTTTGCATCAACCTCTTGTGCGGTGTTGCCAACAATCGGCACATCGATCTCCGGGTCGGGCGTATAGTTGATCGTTGGGGGCACAATGCCAGTCTGCAAAGCGCGAATGGCCGCCACAGCAGATTGTGCGCCCGCAGCACCAAGCGAGTGCCCAATCATACTTTTAACGCTCGTGATCTTCACATTGTCAACGTGATCACCAAGCGCCTTGCGCAGCGCCATCGCTTCACCCGCATCATTAAGCACTGTACCTGTCCCGTGCGCCAAAACAACGTCCACGTCAGTCACATCGATCTTCGCACTATTTATCGCACCACGGATCGCACGCGCGGCTCCTTCACCATCCGGCGCAGGAGCTGTAATGTGATATGCATCCCCAGTGATGCGCCCACCCAGCACCTCTGCAAGTGGCTTCACGCCGCGTCGCGCCACACTCTCTTCACTCTCTAAAATCAACACACATCCACCCTCACCGCTGACAAATCCATCGCGATCAACCGAAAACGGACGACAAGCCGTTGCGGGATCCTCAGTGCGGGTAGAAAGTGGCCCCATTCGGCCAAATGTTGTAGCAGTCAACAGCGACACAACTGACTCTGTTCCACCGGCAATCATAATATCGGCCTCACCACGCTGAATAAAGTGATACCCTTCAATAATCGAATAATGGCCGCTAGCACATGCCGCAGTACTCGTCATAACCGGACCGCGGGCACCCGTTTCAATCGATACTTGGCAGCTAACCGCATTCGCCATCGCCATCGGCACCACAAATGGGCCAACCGATTTCCAGCCCTTCTCATCTAAAATGCGCGTGGCGTCTTCCATACCGTTAATGCCGCCGCCGCCCGTAGCAATTACAACCCCCACATCATTCCAATTGCTTTCATCAACTGTCAACTCAGCATCAGCCATCGCCTGCTTTGTAGCAGCAACAGCAAACTGCACACTACGATGGGCACGTCGGGCAACTTTTTTTGGCATGTATTCGGTTGGGTCAAACTCTTTCACCTCACAAGCCATATTGTATGGCATATCGCCATACTCAAACAGGGTGATCCGACCAGCGCCAGATTTCCCTTCGGTCAAACTCTGCCAATATGTATCAACATCATTACCAATAGGCGTAATCGCGCCCATACCAGTTACAAATACGCGAGTCATTATTCTTCGTTTCTCCATTTTTAGCATCTACTCAAAGGGAAAGGATTCCTCAATTATAGGAGACCTTCCCCCCTGCGTCAAAAGTTTTCATTGCATGGGTGTCTTTTAGCACCCTGCCAAAATTGCATGGTGTGCAAAAATTTAAATTTGATGTATATTTCTTGTGGTAGATTAATCATAAACAAATTGCACATCAGAAAGGAAACTTAGCATGCGTCCAAAATTTTGGTATCAATGGGATCCAACCGCAGATGTACGCGCACGAATCGAACCAATTGCCGACATTATCCCAAATGGTCCACTTGATCAACTGCCAGGCGTAACCGCCATCTGTATCGGTAACATCATTGATGCAAATGGCGAACTTATGGACAAAGTGGGTCCATCGCTCAAGGTAATCGCGCGCCCCGGCATCGGCGTAGACAACGTCAACATCGCCGACGCCAGCGAGCGTGGCATATTAGTTATCAACACACCCGATGCCCCCACCGAATCCACAGCCGAACACGCAGTTGCGCTGCTGATGGCCGTGGCAAAACGAGTTACGACCGGCCATACTTGGTCGCAAACGCGCAATGGGCCGCGCACTATCATGCTCGGCACAGAGATGAAAGGGCGCACTCTTGGCCTGCTAGGCTTTGGCCGCATTGGTCGCCGAGTTGGCGAAATATGCAGCATGGGCCTCAAAATGAATGTAATCGTCTACGACCCATACCTGTCGCACGAACAAGCCGCCGCCGTCAACGTAACCCCCGTCGCGTCCATGGATGACGTGCTAGAACAATCAGACTTTGTCAGTATGCACACGCCCTATCTACCCGAAACCCACCACATGATCAGCGATGCACAGCTCAGTAAAATGAAGCCCGGCTCCTACTTAATCAACGCCAGCCGCGGCCCAATCCTAGACGAACAAGCGCTCGTCCGCGCGCTCGAAAGCGGTCACTTAGGAGGTGCCGCGCTCGACGTCTTCGAGATCGAGCCACCCGAAATGGACAACCCGCTGCTCACCATGCCCAATGTCGTCGCAACCCCGCACACCGCATCCTACACAACGGCTGGCGTACACGCAATGCAGCACGGCGTAACAGACCAGCTTATCCAGATTCTCAACGGCGAAAAGCCACCATTCCTGGTCGATCCAAATATATGGCCTGGACGCGCAGGGTAAGGAGAATAATGAAATTACAGAATAAAGTGGTGTTAGTCACCGGTGGGGGAAGCGGCGTGGGGCAGTGCGTAGCCGAAACGTTTGTGCAAGAAGGTGCGAAAGTGATGATCACGGGGCGGCGTGCCCAAATGCTCGACGATGTGTGCGCAGGAGTGGCTGATACATTCCCAGAAGCAGCCCACGCGCTCAAAGGATTTGCCGCAGATATGTCCAACCGCGAACAAGTTGCCGCGCTCGTAGAGTTTACCAATGCCGAGTTCGGTCCAGTCGATATTCTTGTCAGCAACGCCGGAACCAATGTCGCGGATAGGCAGCTCGATGTGCTTACCGCAGAAGATTGGGATCTGGTCATGAATGTCAACGCCACCGGTGCCTTCAACATTACGCAAGCCCTTCTACCGCAGATGCGCGAGCGCAAAGATGGCATAATCATCAGCATTGCGTCGATAGCGGGCGTGCGACCCAGCGCATTGGCGGGCGCAGCCTACAACGCATCTAAACATGCCATGACGGCCTATACCAAATCCATTAGCCTCGAAGAGAAAGATAACGGCATCCGCGCAACGGCCATCTGCCCCGGCGAGATCAACACGCCCATTTTGGATCGTCGCCCCGCGCCGCCGCCAGAAGAAGCGCGCGTGCTTATGCTCCAGCCCGAGGACGTTGCAGCCGCCTGCCTTTTTGTGGCAACGTTGCACCCCCGCGCCAATGTGCCCGAGATGGTCATCAAGCCAACCAACGCGGCTTGGTCTTAAATGTAAATTTTTAGCGTAAATAAAAAGGAGCGTCTCACTATGTCTGGTGAGACGCTCCTTTTTATTTACGCTAAAAATTCTATCATATTCTACGGAAAATCAACGTTTATCTTCACATCCGCCGCCTGAACCGCAGGTAGCCACTGCTCGATCAATCCAATCATTGCATCCTGATTCTCGCCCAAGTTGAGCAACCCAAGCTGTTGCGCCAAACGCACCACATGCGTCAGCTCACCGTGCTTCCAAGAAATATAAGGCATATCCTTATCATTAATCTTCAGCGAGATGCCATCTACATTTGTTCCAACAAACGCAGTGGTAATCTCAGCGTCTTGAATATCGCTAAGCAACACTTCGGATAGGTTAAGCGACGCCCAAGGCACCCCTTCTACCGTGCCTGCCCACTCATTAGTCGACATGCCGCCTACGTTCCACGAGCCGTCATCATTGTAATCAACGCCAAGATGAATCTGCGGCACCGCATCACCAACCGCACTGAGATAGTCCTCCTGCGCGGCCTGTGCCATGGCGTCCGCCGTTCCCTCTCCAAGTTTCACAGTTGGAATCGGCTCATTCCCTGCATCAACTGGGAACTTGGCAATCAGGCCAACACCCGCCGTGCGAACAAGCGGCAACACTTGCTCTAATGCTGCCGTGCTAATGCCCGTAGCGGTCAGCAATTCGGCCAAATTAGCCAGCGTTGTATCGTCCCACACCAACGAAGGGATCGGCTCACCATTCACTAGAAGCAAAATACCATCCGTTGCATTATCCACTTGCACATGCTGGATATTCGCATTAGTAAGAATATCAATTTGCTCGGCTGGCAGCACCAGTTGCTCAATCACCGCTGGATCCAATCCAAGGACTGGTGCCATCATAACCAGTGGAATGCCACCCATACTTGGGGTACCATCCGCATTATACTCAATGACCAGTGCCGGAATGTCGACAACTGCTTTTTCGGTGCCAGCCAACTCGGCAGCTTGACCGCCAGTTGCACGTGGCGCACAGCCGATAACGGCAATCGATAAAGCAAGAATAAATCCAAAAATTAATGAACGGCGCATGTACATGGCGAGCCTCCTAAGTGGGTAATTTTTAAGCATTAATAGCTAAAAGTTGTCGTTCCAAAATTTGTAGGCGTTTTCAAAATCGAGGAATTACTTTGTGGCTCTATTCTACCATAGACAAAATATACTAAAAAACCAGTACAGAGTTGCAAGCGAAAAACTAATGCCCCAGCAGATGCACCACAAACAAATACTCTAACTATTTTGCCAGCAGTTTCACCTTGTCACCTTATCAGCTTTTCTAATCTGTTCCCCACGGAGTAATAAACGCCTCTTCCTCCACCCCCAGCGCATCGGCAACGCGCGTAATGTAATTGAAAAACCCGATCACCTGCACCGCGTCATGGATCGCCCGATCATCAAAACCATAGCCGCGCAACCCATTTAGATCGCGCGACGTCATCTTGTACTGTTCGCCCGTCAACTTCACCGCAAACTCACACAGCGCTATATCCGCGGCAGTCAGCGGAGCCTCGCGCCAGTTGCGCACCACCGCATGGACCAACCCATCAGCCACCGCATCCTCCTTATTATCAACCTCAGCACGGAGGTCGTGTGCATGGGACTGCGTTCAATATGCGCACGCAAGCTCTGCCGAAACCACCGTCGCCAGCATCTCGCGTTGAAAGCGGCTTAGTGGCGACTCCGCGTGCATAACCGCATCATACATCCCCATACTCGCCGACAGCGCACCCGGATTCACACTCATCACATGCACAATATTCCAAACACGCCCGGCCCGTTCCTGTGCCGAATCAAACTCAACTTTCAACGCACCTGCTGCATCCTCAATCGGCACTTGCTTTATCCACGCCATAATTTCTCCTTACATCGAATCATCTTATCGTTCTGCCCACATCTGCTTCGGCCATTTTGCTCCCGCCATTTTGCTCCCGCACAAGTTCAGCCTCCGCTATCTGCAACGAAGAGCTCACCCAGTCAGCAGTTTCACCTCATCACCCGGTCATCCCTTCTCTCCGTAACGTCTCCGGCACAAATGTCGCAAAAATCCCCGAAGCTGCCATCCCAATCGCAGCAATTGCAAACGTAGCAGGCGATAGCGCAAATAGATCCGTGATTCCACCAACAATCATTGGACCACCCGCCTGCCCGATATCACCGATAAAGCGCCACATTCCCAAAAACTGTCCCGTCGACTCATCCGGCGCAAGATCCGCACCCAGCGTCATCATCGTGCCCGAACTCAGCCCGTTGCCAAAACCGGCCACACAAGCCGCAGCCAGCAGACCCGAATAACCAGCCGTAAAGGGAACCAGCGCCAGCCCAATTCCCTGAATCAAAAAACTCGGCACAATCGAAAACTTGCGCCCCAGTCGATCCATAAGATAGCCCGCCACCGGAAACATACTCATATCCACTGCCGCTGCAATACTTACAATCAATCCGATTGTCTGCAAATCAAGCCCAATCGCATCCCCATACAGTGGAATAATAATCTGTCGGCCCGAGCGAATCGTTTGCGCAAAAAGTTGCGCAATGCCCGCCGCGCTGAGCACACCCGCATCCTTACGCAACAGCGTACCAAGGTACCCGATCTGCTGCCCAAAGCCATGATGCTCGCTCTCTTTACGCCTACTGCCAGCAGCCGGTCGAGATTCTTCATAGCCATTCTGCATATAAATAGAGGGGAGAAAAATAGTCGACGCAACCAACAGACCAAAGAGTACAAAGAGCACATTTTCAGAATAAATAGTCGCAATCGTGCCGCCAATATAGGGCCCCAAAAAGCTGCCCAGCCGACCCAGCCCGCCCAACAGCGCAATGCCCTTTCCGCGTTGATGTGGCGAAATTTCATTTCTCAAATAGCCATGTTGCGCGATGCCCCACAACGCCATCCCAACGCCCGCAATAAAGTAAAAAAGCAGAAATAAAAGATACGTATCGGCCACGCCCAATATCAACATCGCCAGTGCAATGCAGCCCAACCCGATCTGCATCGTGCGTTTGATCCCATAGCGCGCCACCAACATCCCCGCCGGGATATCGCCCGCGATTGTGCCGATGCCCATCATCCCCACAGCCAGCCCAACCAAACTAACCGAGACGTCAAACGATGCGGCATAAATTGGCAAAACCGGGATCAACATACCGCGACAAAAGCGCAAAATCAACGCTGGCACATAGATCGACAAAAAGAGCGACCGCAGAGAACTTTTCATTAAATTGGCTCAACCAGTGCGTTTTCGCTAAACTGCATTTCGTACAAGCGTCGATAAAGGCCGCTTCCATCTAACAACGACTCATGTGTCCCCTGCTCCACAATTTCCCCTTGCGCCATCACCAAAATCAGGTCCGCCCGCTGGATGGTCGACAGCCGATGTGCAATCACAAACGACGTGCGCCCCTGCATAAGCCGATTCAACGCCGCCTGCACCCAACGCTCCGACTCCGTATCCAGCGCCGAGGTTGCCTCATCCAAAATCAAAATTCGTGGATCCTTCAACAGCGCCCGCGCAATCGCGATCCGCTGCCGCTGCCCAGCCGAAAGCTTAATCCCGCGCTCGCCCACAATCGTCTCATACAGTTGCGGCATCTCGGCAACAAACTCATGCGCATACGCCGCTTCCGCCGCCGCCTCAATCTCGGCATCGCTTGCGTCCAACCGGCCATACGCAATATTCTCGCGCACCGTCCCCCCAAAGAGGAACGTCTCCTGCGGCACAATCCCAATCTGGTTGCGTAAATGCGTCACCGTCAGCGTGCGAATATCCACCCCGTCTACCTCGACCCGCCCGTCGCTTGGATCGTAGAAACGTGGAATCAAATTTGCCAGCGTTGTCTTGCCGCTGCCGCTATAGCCTACCAGCGCAACCACCTGCCCCACCGTTGCCTCAAAGCTAATTTGAGATAGAATGAGCGGTCGTTCTTCGCTCTGAAGCACATCGGTTCCATTCAGATACGGGCCTTCCTCTGTCGTCTCCGAATCGCTCGCATCATCCTTGTTACTCCAAGATTCCGTATTCTCTTCGTAGCGAAAACTTACGTCCACAAAGCGTACGTGCCCGCTCATGCTTGGCTGGCTACCAACAATTAAAGTGCCCGCGTCATCTTGGCCCGGCTCTGGATCCACGCGCATGATCTCAAAAATACGCCGCGATGCACCCGCCGCCTCTTGCAGCCGCCCCCACAGATTGGCAAACTCTGCCGCTGGCCCCGAAACCAGCACCATGTAGAAGATAAATGAGATCAGCTCACCGGGCGTAATCTCGTTATTGATCACCTGCTGCCCACCGATCCACAGCAGCGCAATCATGCCAATCAACCCCACAAATGTAACCAACGGAATAAAGATCGAGCGCTGCCGTGCGGCCTGAATCGCAATATCAAACACAGACTCAACTTGGCTGTTGTAACGCGCGGATTCGTATCGTTCCCGCGTAAAAGACTTGACAACCCGCACGCCAGAAAGCATCTCTTCCAGCACTACCGTAGAATCGGCCAGCCTATCCTGTACGCTAGTTGAAAGTTTTTTCAAGCGTCGTCCATAGACCGTTGCAATCAAAATAAAGGGTGGAATCGTCAACAAAACAATTAGCGTTAAGCGCCAGTTGATCCAAAACATGAGGGCAACACCACCGCAAAATGTAACCAATTGGCGCATAATCGACGTGGGTACGCTGACAACAATATCGCGTAGCGTCGAGGCATCGCTGCTAAAGCGCGACAAAATTTCGCCCGTGCGCCGATTGGCAAAAAAGCCCAGCGGCAAATGCAGCAGCGATTGATGCATGTCGATACGCAGATCCGTGACAACTCGCTGCGAAATCCAGCTTAATTCAAAACGATAAAAGTACGAGACAAATGCCTGCACTATAAAGAGAAACAGCAGACCAAAACAGATTAGGTTAAGTTCGCTATACTCTTTCGAGATAAAGACAGAATCAACTAGCAAGCGAATGGCATAGGGCAATGCCAGCGTTATCAAGCTGCTAAAAACTAGCCCGATAACGGCAAAACCAACTTTCTTCCAATATGGTTTAAGGTAAGCAAACAACGGTCGTAATTCAGACAACAATTTTTCTCCAATCAAAAAGGTTGAGATCTTACCATCCCATTTATTGGGTTCGTGATACGGATCTCAACACAGTATACGAATCTTCACCACTATGAAACAGTCCCTTCATTATACTTATCACAACCATAAATGGTCACATTACAGCCCTTTTGGATCTTGGAAAGGCTAAAAACACATACTCTTTACCTAAACACTTAATTTATTTATTGTAATAATCTTCATCGAATCCTGCTCTAGTACATCATCAAGTGAAGCAAGCATACTCAGGTACACGCAGTTGGATACAACCTACGTGCGCCGCTTTGACCAAACAATCTCGGTATTCGGCTCACTCCTTGATCATGCGACGCACGCAAGTTTCATTTGCGCACGCGCTAGTCCCATCTATCCCGTGTGAAAGTGTGCGTCGCACTGATCTTCGTAAGAGCGAGCGTCCCTGAAATTACAAACCAGAGCGACGAACACGGATTATGAACATATAACTACGTACACCTGAGGATGCTCACGCCCAGACTAAAAACTTATACAAGAATGAGAAACCAAATGCAATTAACCCCAACAAAATCTTTTGCACACCGCGCATCTCTTCTCGCGCTAACCATCTCACTCGTACTTAGCGCGCCGCCTTACAGGATTTCTGCACAATCGCAGAACGTTTGCAACCAATCCACCACAATCCAGTCGGGCGACACCCTTTCCAGCTTAGCCAATAGGTATTTGGGCAGCTACAGCGCGTATCAATCTATTGTGAACGCGACTAACGCCGCAGCCGAGGTCGATCCAAGCTACGCAACGATCCAGAATGCGGCACGGATCAACATCGGGTGGAAAGTATGCATAACCACCAGCAAAGCCGCCAACGCCGGAACGACTGAGAACATTTCGCCATCTACCCGATTAACCACTGCTACATCTACAGCCGCGCCGACCGTTGCGCCCGCAGTGTCTCGCTTGCCAAACGTTGCTGCCACACCCGCAACCTTGCATCCCCTCACCATCGCAGCCATGCGTATCAAAATATATCCAGGTAGCCAAATGGTTATCGAGCAATCGTTAGCCGCAAACGCAAACTATAGCCGCTATGTTGCTTCATACTACTCAGATGGGAATAATGTTTTCGGATTGCTCACGGTGCCAAACGGGCGGATGCCGCAAGATGGGTGGCCGCTGATTCTCTTTAACCATGGCTATATTGATCCCGCAATCTATCGCACAACCGAACGCTATGTAGCCTATCAAGATGCCTTTGCACGCAATGGCTATGTGACTTTTAAGTCTGATTATCGGGGACACGGGTTCTCTGAAGGATCAACTGATATTGAAACGAATCAGGGTGGAAATCGTCATGCTGCGTATACCAGCGACGTACTTAATGCGCTCTCATCGCTCAAGCTGCGTACGGACGTTGATGCCGACAAAATTGGGATGTGGGGTCATTCAATGGGGGGCCAAATTACGCTACGCGCAATGGTCATTTCGAACGAGGTCAAAGCAGGATCTATTTGGGCAGGAACAGTGGCCGACTATGCAACCATGTGGGATCGGTGGGAGGATCGAACACGCGCGAATCCGCAATGGTCCAGTCGCATCCGTAATTGGCGCGCAGAGCTGGTTGCAGACTATGGTACGCCCGAGGAAAATCCAGCCTTCTGGTTGTCTATCTCGCCTAACGCATACGTGGATGATCTATCGGGAGCTGTTTTGCTACAACATGCCACCGGAGATAGTATCGTGCCCGTTGCTTATTCGGATATAGTCAACACGGAGATCGAGGCTGTGGGAGGTGAGGTTAGCTATTTTCGCTATATCGGGGACGACCACAACCTTTCCGCAAATCTAAGCGTGGCGCTAGCGCGCGATGTGGCTTTCTTTGACGCGGTTCTAAAATGAGGAAATGATTTATACGTATCGCATTCTGTTTTCTACTCATTGTTTTTTATATCTATGGCGTTTTCTGTGGCTGCAAAAAAATCGTAGAATCAGATTTCCCCCTAATTTTATCGAATTCGGTAGGGACGCCCAATAGTTATAGAGGCATGATATATTGTGCCTGACATGGTTGACGGGATTATCAATTCTAGGCACGATATATCATGCCTCTACAGGTTTGAATAACCTTTTTTGAACGAATTAATATCCCACCAAATCTGACAGAATAGGTTTTCTATTCCTCGTCAGGTATATCGCAACTACTTAATGCAATAGAAGGTAAATATATTTTATGCGTATCATTATTCGTAGTTGTGGCGGAAGAGGCAGTGGTCAACGATTCTGACAGCAATGGAATTGTATACTTAACATGCAAACGAGGTGCAGCCTGAGGCTGTAATTCGAACGAAATGGCGGTTCGCTTGCCCCACCCAGTAAGAGCAAAAGCAATGGAACGTCCCTCTTGCCACAATGGTTGTTCGATAATTTCTTGCACAATAGTTGCTAGATTGGGTGTCCAGTATGAAGCACCCACTATATTCCACGGCTCAATGTTAGACCATTCAACCGACTCTGATGTTGAGGCCCTATCACCAATCGACGGAGCATCATCTCCATAATCATATGCATAGCACGATTTTTCGCCATAAATTTGGGCAGTCGCCGCTTCTCTACTAATTTCGCTAGCAGTAAATTCAATATATGCATCATCGATTATTGCATTAGATGGAATGGGAATATCGACAAAACGAACAGCGCTCGCAAATTCATCTGTCTCTGGTGTTCCAAAATCTAGCAGATGCGTTATGGCAGAGGTCGTACCGCTAATCTGCTGCTCTACCGCATAATCGGTTGCGCTTGCAAGGCGTTGTGTAAACATTAACGTTTGTCGATTGTAATCTTTCGTAGGAGCGGGCTCAGGTAGATCGAGAAAGTCTGCTGCAAACATTGTATAGCTATCAATTAATTCTTTATTTGCGTTAAGAAATTGAAATGTCATCGCTTCTGTATTAGCTGAGACAAGCATCGCGCCATATGCACCTGTATAGCTCGATTGGCTTCCCTCAATTCTTGGCTTGCTAAGTCCATGCAGGCTTGCACCACCCAATCCATTGACAAAATAAGCGATGTTATCAAAATTAATGCGCTCGTAGGTGTGATTATGCCCCGAAAGTACGGCGTGCGCCCCCCACTGTCGAAAGGGCCATCTCAAATGTGCATATGCACCATGTTTGATTCCAGATGAGTAGGGTGGATGGTGCAGATAGACTAGGTTCCATGTCGCGGTTGAAAGCGCCAATTGATCGCGCAGCCACATAGCTTGTGTGGAAAGCACCTCAGTGCCATCGGGCTCTTTGTCATCACTATCAAGCATAAAAAAGCGCACCGGACCATACTGGAATGTATAATATGATTCTCGTTCGGGGAAGAAATCAAAGTAAGGCCCGCTTAACTCACCCTGTTCATCGACTTCGATGGTTCCCCAGTCATGATTTCCCAGAATCGGATAAAATCGGTTTACCCCACTATCTGGTCCATATTCACCATCATAAGGTGAGAGAAAGCGGGTAAAATATTGACCGATGCAGCTATCTACAGTATGTTCTGACTCATAATCATAGATATTGTCACCAACTGTTGTAATAAAGTCTGGATTCCAAGAGCGAATCATCGCGGCAACGGTGGCAACGTCTCGATCCTCGCGTCCATAATCGCCAATTACGCCAAAGTAGATATTGTCGCTAGAGCGTGTAGCAGGATCCGCCAAGGCAGAGCGACGCAGCGCTTTAGCCTTGGTTTGTCGACTATTGCCAAAAAATGTAGCAATAATCGAAGCCGCAGCAGCGCTATGTTGAAGAAAATTTCGTCGGCTGAGGTTTTTGTGTAATGCAGAAAAGATGGATTGGATAAACATAATGAAACACCGCAGGGTACAACTAATTATGACGTAAATACTCAAACTGTTACATGAAATTCAGCGATTCAAGAAAAGTATTCGGACTTATCGGCATTAAATAATCGTAACAAGAAGAGTGGATGTAATAATGTGGGTTAATGAATGGGAGTAAATTTTAATATATCAGTTTATACTATTTGACCCAACTATACCATTACATTTCAATTACAATAAAATAATGTAAATCAGGCAATATCTTACGACTTCACTTTACCAATTTATCAAATATACATATAAGCAGAGTAAATACTGGTCGGTTATCCATAAATCACAAATACGAAGACCGAGCATCGAAAGGTACACGCAGTTGAGACGATCCGCACCGAAAGACGCTTATTTGATAGAATCAACCCGCAAGGTAAAATATTTATGGGTAATCACCGAAGTAAATAATTGATAAAGTATAGTACCGCTATCGGTGTTCGAGAGCAATATATATCGCACCCGTGGTTATAATCTACTAGCTACTACTTGTGCTGCTGTAAGGTGTACAAAAATATAATGAACAGAATCAAGAACAATTCTCCGATGAAATCTGCACTTGAATCAGATCAGATGCAATCAGATCAAACACAATCGTCAATTCTATCGGCATGGGTTTCGGCCATGCGCCCGCGCACGCTCCCACTGGCGCTGTCGAGCATCGGCATGGGAACGTTTCTAGCAGCAGACCATGGAGCCATCAACCTTTCGATTGCTCTGCTTTGTGCCGTAACCACAACCTTGTTGCAAATTCTGTCGAACTTAGCCAATGATTTTGGCGACAGCGAAAATGGTGCAGATAGCGATCAACGCGTTGGACCACAGCGAGCGGTGCAGTCGGGCCAAATCTCGCGGCGTGCTATGTTGGTTGCTATGGCTATGACGGGATTGCTCGCAATACTGAGCGGTATTACATTGCTTTGGCAGGCGCTCTCATCTGCTAGCGGATCGATCCCGTGGAGTACGCTGCTGCTCTTTTTGCTGCTTGGTGCCGTTGCGATTTGGGCGGCGGTTAAGTATACGGCGGGCAGCAATCCGTACGGGTATGCTGGCTTTGGCGATTTAGCAGTTTTGATTTTTTTTGGGTGGCTTGGCGTTTTGGGCACCTATTTTCTACAGGCTAATACGTTGCCATTCTCGCTTTTCTGGCCCGCCACAAGCTGCGGCCTATTAGCAGTTGCAGTGTTAAATATCAACAATATTCGCGATATCGACTCTGATCGGGCAGCAGGTAAATATTCTATCCCCGTGCGGCTGGGTCGCCCCCGTGCCGTGGCCTACCATTGGGTGCTCTTAATCGGAGCGATGATTGCGTCGTTTCTCTATAGTTGGTCATTGTTTCGGGCAGGAGGTAGCGGGTGGACATTCTTATTTCTGATCGTCATACCGCTGTTGATTTATAACGGTCTTGCTGTGTGGCGTACGCCATCCGATCGTCTTGATCCATATCTCAAACAAATGGCGCTAACTAGTTTGCTTTTTGTGCTAACGTTTGGTATTGGTCAGTTAATCGGGTGACTGGATAAAAGATAGCTTACACTATCGATCCATCCAAATGTGCAACAGATCCTGCGCCACTTGCCCAAAATATTCGGCAATCCAAAAGATGAGATAGCAGCTCACGGCGAAGAGTATGTTGATCCGGCTATTGATTAGTAAAAAGTATAGCGCAACGCCACAGCCGAGAAAAGGACCTGTAAACATGTACACCCATCGTCCGCTTGTCCCAATAAATGGTGTGTGGCTTATGCCGCGATGCGGATGGATTAGTGCATAGGGCAGCCAGTAGATGCGCCAAAGCCAACCCAATCGACGATGGCGTTTGAGATAGCGTCGCGTCTGACGAGTTATCACTTCATCGATATCGAGATCTGGAGTAACGCGGCGACCAACATAGAGGCCAAAGAGAAAGCCAAAAGCCGTGATAAATAGCAAAAGGGCCAGCCATTTTTCAATATATTGCAGCCAAACTGCTGCTCCAGCAGCAACCATTGCGAATAAAAGGAATGGCTGCATCAGCAGTATAAATTGGGTCGATGCTCGCTCGTGTTCAGCGCCAGAGGCCATGGTGTTCTTTCAGAATTAAGGGGGAAATAATTAATAGGCCCTAAGATTAGGATTCGTCATTTGACTTATGTAAAATTAGGCTATATAACGGATGTGACGAAACCATAAATTTATTATAATCCTATTGTAGTATAAAGTAGCAAGAAGTACTCTTGTTGTTGTATAGTAATTGTTTTTTGTGAAGATTTTTGTATGAAGTACTCTGTATGTAATATGTTTTGCCGATAGGGCCGTGAGGGAGGATTCTCATGGCCCTATTTATATATACCTCTTCATTCAGTATTATATCGTCATCTCAACAAATTCAAATGGACTCGAACACAATTTATGGAGAAATTCAATGACTGAAGTCGCAATAAACGGTCATACGTTCAATATCGATCTCATTGTTTTTGACAAAGATGGAACCTTAATCAAGCTAGACGTGTGGGGGTATCAGCTTGAAAAGTGGGGGAAATTGCTGCAAGAAAGTGCAAGCTTGACCGACACGGAGCTCAATACAATTTACGGACAGCTAGGGTACGATATCGAGACGCGTACGCTGCAACCTGATACACCTCTCGTCGTTGGCTCAATTGAACAGATTCGAACAATCGGAGCATTTTTGCTACACAGCCGAGGCATATCGTGGACCAAAGCCGAGCAGATTATACAGGTAACCGCGAACGCTTCTCTTTCTGCCATACCCGAACCATCAATGATCGAAATGATTGGCGATGTGCCCGGTACGATGAAACATTTACACAAACAAGGCATACAACTTGGTATTGCAACCAGCGACAATCGCCACCCGACCGAGAAGACAGTCGAAATTTTGGGGATTGATTCGCTAATAGCATGTATCGTCTGCGCGGATGACCCCATTCCGATGAAGCCAGCGCCCGATGGGTTGCTTCACATTGGTCGTAAGTTGGGGGTGCCGTCCGCACGAATGTTGATGGTGGGCGACTCGATTGGCGATATGGCCTGTGGACGTGCGGCAGGTGTAGCCGGTTGTATTCGGGTTGGTCCTCGACGCAAAGGTGCAACTGAGTTTGCGGATGTAACAATCCAATCGATTGACGAAATTAAGGTGCTGTAAATGTATTTCTCCACACAAGCAAAAAGGACCAACGAAAATATTTTCGTTGGTCCTTTTTGCTTGTGTGGGCAAGGAGAGACTCGAACTCCCGACACCCTCGGTGTAAGCGAGGTACTCTAACCAGCTGAGCTACTTGCCCTTACTTTCACTAAAGGCAGACGTCCAACAGACATCTGCTAAATTAGTTTGAGCAGTATACCGTTTGATTGCTCACTTGTCAAAAATAAGATGGCAAAAACGGAAGTGTTTGTAGGTCAATCGGATCTCAGGTGGTTGACAGAGTGCAATGTACGGCTTACAAATAGTTTCTAGTTCGGGTCATCCCCTGAACAGTACATTGCAGTCGACATGGGCGATCTATTGCAATTAATTTTGAGGGCGATTACACGCGATCCAGAAGAACCACATTTGTTTGTTCAGAGCAAGAGATTAATCATATAATAGCTTTGTCGAATAGGGACATTCCAAAAAATAAGGGTTCTGTGAGGAATTGCGGGGTGGCCCGCAGAATGAATTCTGCGTCTGCTATGGGAAACCTGTTAAAACAGGTTAAATGCCGTAACTTTAACGTGATAAATCACGTTTGCCGTATCAGGCTGGGAATTCATTCCTAGTTACCCACTCCATGGTTTATGAGCCTTTATATTTTGGGGCAACCTATAGCAGTACCACGTAAGAAAGGCCCGTAGTCAGTTGACTACGGGCCTTTCTTATACTACTTATTGGAAATTATCAGAAATCTACATTCTGCATTACTGTTTATCTACTGACTTAAGAATGGTAGGAACATGAACTGATCCATATCCGCAGCATCAACATCCACGGTTGCTGGGCCGTAGTAGTTAACGTCGCCGCCAATCTCAATTTCGTAGAGCCAGTATGAGAGTAGGTTGATTGGCAAGTCTACTGCCTCATCATATGGTAAGACAAGTTCGTAGCTACCACCTCCACTGCCTTGGCTTGGTATAAGCTCTTTTGTAATCTGACGTGCGTTTTCTAACGTGCCATCAGTACTGCGCAGTACGTGGAAGCCATCCGTATCAATCTCGACGCCGGTTGTCCAGCGAACAACAAGCTCCGTATTATTACGCAATTCTACAGTAAAGCGGCTTAGATTAACAGCCGTTGGTGTACCAACAATACCAGCACCCGATTCAGGAGTGTTTGAGCCTACATTCAACGTAAGAGGCATGAAACCACTTTCATCGGCACCGCTGTTCGGACCGCCAGTAGCATTACGCTGTGTAAATTCGAATCCAGCAGGTGGAATATATTGAAGTTGGTAATCGCCTGGAGACAGATTCTCAAACTCGAATAGCCCATTCTCATCCGTTATCGTTTGTGCAATAATATTGCCGTCCAAATCGTAGATGATTACTTCAGCACCAGCAACCGGCTCTTCGTCTGCATCCTTAATGCCGTTGCCATCAGAATCTATCCAATAGAACGAGCTAAAGGAGGTGGCTGTACCATCGCTATCAGGCGGAACCAGTGGTGTTACGGTTGGGTCATCTGGGTTGCCGTCGCCATTGGGATCCACGTCGGCTGAATTGGTCGGATCGTCTGAGTCGTCCGTTATCGGCGTGCCGTCCGGTGCCGTGCCATCTGCCGTCGCAAGGTTCGTGATGCCACCGGCGTCGATGTCCTCTACGGTAAGCGTGTAGCTACCGCTAAAGGTTGTCCCATCGCTTTGGCCTACAGCTAGCAGGGCAATGGGTCCGCCCATTACCGAAATCAATGGGTCGCTTACACTTACATCGGTAATATCAACATTGCCAATATTTTCAACCGTAAACGCATACGAGATCGTCTCGCCGACTTGAGCAAATCCATCGCTATTCTCATCGACAAATGTGCCGACCTTCAGCAGGCTAATGGCTGGGGCTGGCGTCAGTGCCGTGTTGGTTGGATCGTCTGGGTTGCCGTCACCATCTGGATCGGCATTGGTTGGATCCTGTGGATCATCCGACCTGTCCGTTACCGGATTGCCGTTGGGGTCGCTCCCCTCGGTGGTTGCCCTGTTCTCGACCACGCCCGCATTGATGTCGGCCTGCGTGAGCGCATAAACACCAGTGAAGGTCGTGCTGTCAACAGC
>ENA-ORXT01000379-ORXT01000379.1-marine-metagenome-genome-assembly--contig:-NODE-379-length-73331-cov-182.615611_pt1 | contig 73331 bp, 41 predicted proteins | sample MGYA00237868_ERZ511482 | MGnify/ENA metagenome assembly ERZ511482 | reverse complement strand
AGGGTTGGGCTGTTCGCCCATTAAAGTGGCACGCGAGCTGGGTTCAGAACGTCGCAAGACAGTTCGGTCTCTATCTGCTGTGGGCGTTTGAATATTGAGAAGATCTGACACTAGTACGAGAGGACCGTGTTGGACATACCTCTAGTGTACCAGTTGTGCCGCCAGGTGCATTGCTGGGTAGCTATGTATGGAATGGATAAGCGCTGAAAGCATCTAAGCGCGAAGCCAACTTCAAGATGAGTATTCATTGAAGGGTCGTGGAAGATTACCACGTTGATAGGATATAGGTGGAAGTGTGGTGACACATGGAGCCGAGTATTACTAATTACCCGAAAGCTTCCTTTTTTTTTAATTAACTCAATTTATTACAAAGGTTTACTTTACCAATCTGTCATTTTTAATTTTTGGCTACGTTTTATTATACTAAAGAAATAGTGGTGATACATAATTGTACACTACAAAAGATTTAGGTGGTTAAAGCGAAGGTGTTCCACCTCTTCCCATTCCGAACAGAGAAGTTAAGCCCTTCAGCGCCGATGGTACTAAGCAATTGGGAGAGTAGGTCGCCGCCTTTTTTTATGAAAGCCTTGTTACGAAAGTAGCAGGGCTTTCTCCTTTTAATGAATTTTGGACTGAATTAGGCAAAACCAACTTCCCTTTCTCTCCCTCATAAAGAATTTTTCTTCTGAGTCTATGGAACACAGACTATTGTGCACTTACAGCTATTTATCTGAACCACAGATGAATAAATAAGGATGGGATTTACTTGAGACTAATCCCGATGGGATTTGTTCAAAGTTGATTCGTAGGTTCTAATCTGAAAAAGGATATGAATAGAATCGCTGTATCATCAAAGTTAGCAGTTTTACTATTATGAAAGAATATTTTAATATTAGAGCTGACGCTTAATCATATCTGTATTATCTTGCTGCCATGGCATTAGAGAAGTATAAGTGGAGATTTGAAGCTGTCTCAATCATAATGACTGCAATGATTAGTTTATTGGTACTGTTACCTATATATACTAATACTCAGAATTATAGATTCTATTTTTTCAATCTATTGTTTGTTTTTATCTTCTTAAGCTTTACACGATATATTTTTTTGCTGAGGATGACACCGTTTTCTCACCACCAGTTGACTAAGTTGATCATTATCTTTTTAGCTATTCCCTTAATAGGCTTAATCTTAGACGGAGTCGGCCAGTTTCAAGCTCATAGCGATGAGATAGGCTTACAAGATTTTGTTAGCCATCTACCTGCGGATAAACAGGTATCAATTATATCTTATATGAAAAATCAAATGCTTTTCTTTGGAGCTGGCTCCATTGTAGCTACAGTAATTTTAGCGCTTCGACTGATCTTATCAATATGGAGAGTGAAAAATACATCTAAAGTATAAATTTAGAATTATGGCAATAAGTCCGATGCTGTACTATAATGACTATCGAATTTTTACCAATTAAAATGGTCTGTAAGAATGAAACCCTTCCTAAGAGATATAAAGCAACAAACTAACATTCTATCCTGATAAACTCATCAAGTGAATGATATTGTAAAAAGAATCAGTGCTTATGGTCTACTGTCAATAGGTATTGCTTTAGTATTTTATAATATTATCGGATCAGACTTATTTAATCTGAATTCTGTTCAGTTTGATACAAGTGGTGATGGGTTTAAGAATTATTTTTCATTTGCATACCAATATAAATATGGCAGCGGTATTCATTTTGATGGATTGCTTTATCCCTTTGGTGATATGGCGCTCTATGCTGATGGTCAGATCCTATTGGTATGGATTCTTCAGGGATTCAGATACATCGGTTTTGATCTTTCTTCAGAGCTTATAGGATTTATTAATCTTATTCCGATCGTGTCATTTTTCATTGCTGCTATATCTATGTATCATATATACTTGCACTATAAAGTGCCTTGGTTATTAAGCATTGTATTTGCCATTGTGGCCATGGCTTTAAGTCCTCAGTTATTACGTGTGCAGAGCCACTTCGCATTATCGTATCCATTGATTCCCATACTTTGGTTATACATTATCAAGTGTGGAGATAAATGGTCTCTGATAGCTTCAAGCATATGTATAGTTACGATAACATTGACTGGTTTTATTCATCCGTATCATGTATTCATTCTATGTACGTTTATTTTGCTTCTGAGCTTATCTACAGCTCTTATAGAGAAGAGCATTAATTATAGTCTATTTACCATCAGTGTTTTACCCATGCTCATATTCTATATCATCTTACGCTATATAGACCCGTATGATGATAGACCATCTAATCCTTTTGGCTTAGAATATCATAATACGATATGGGGAGACTTGCTACCTTATTATGGTTGGTTTAGAGACTGCTTTGAAGGTATTGTAGTCTATAGGCACTATTACAGTGAAGGCTATGCTTATGTAGGTGTATTACTTTTATTATTACCATTTTATCTGATTTATATAAAATTATGGAGACGTAGAATTACGCAAGTCTATAAGATTGATTTCCCTTTTCGATTTTTATTAACTGGTCTATTTGCAGTATTTTTAGGAGCAGGCTTACACGTACTGTTTACAGGTGGATTAATATTAGAGATTTTGACTCCCCTGAAACAGTTTAGAGGACTTGGACGATTATCTTGGATTTATTACTATTTAATATTTGTGTACTTGTCTGTTGGATTTTATCAGATATGGAGTATCACGAAGAGATCTACATTAAAGTATATCATCATGGGTGTAGTCATTTTACTTTGGCTATACGAAGGACATCAGTATCATAAGACAATAGCGAGTAATTATAGAGAATTTAGCACTCAGAATCACTTTGAGAAAAGATTCATCATAAAGGACCTGCTTAGTGCCCAGAACTTTAGTCACGAGTCATTCCAAGCTATATATACACTTCCAGCATCCACTGAAGGCGTAGAAAAGATAGATGTACATGATGACTGGCACACTAAGATGTATGCTATGGAATATGCTTATCAGACTGGATTAGCGCTGACCGCATGTGTTATGTCTCGAAGTCCAGTCGGTACGGTGCTCAAGATTCAACAACTTTCTAATCCCTACTATCATCAAAAACAATTATTGGGTGCTGATAATAAGCCATTTCTATTATTAATCCAAAATGAGCGGATTCAAGAGTATCAGGATATTATTGTAAAAGCTGAGTTCATTAATAAGAATGAGAATATAAGTTTGTACCAAGTTGATCTTGACGATTTACTTAGCTATCAAACTTTGGATGAGACTTTTCTCGTACATATCATCGATCTTCAGTCAACCACTCTATATGCTGAAGGAATTCTATTTGAAGATTTTGAAACTAATAATCATGTACAAGGACTTATTGGTAAGGGAGCTTATTTTATTAAGGAAGGAAGACAGACTTTAGTAGAAGACACCATCCTTTTAACGAAAGAGAAAGATTATGAAGTAAGCGTCTGGTATAAGATAGAATCTGATGATAGTGGCATACCAGTCTTCTACCTTCATGGAGATGATAGTGAAGGCAGACAGGTATTATATAAAGAATTTAGAGATTTTAATTCGGGAAGACTAATGGTTCATGATGACTGGATCAGGCTTAAAGTGCCATTAAAAATTGGTAAAGAAGTCACTAAAATAACTCTTCAAGTAAAGGGTCAGAACAATACGATTGATAAAGTGCTGATTTGCCCAATTGATAAAAATGTCATTTCAGATACTACTGATGATTCACTTAAATATGTGAACCATCATATCATTCATCTCTGATGAGATTATTCCTCTTCGGTGAGGTTTTCCAGTGCATCATCTACCTTATTAGTGAGTACAGTAGCTGCTGCTTTCACAGTATCTACGACATCTTCCATAGCTTCTCCCACAGTATTACTAAGAGCCCCTAAAACTGATTCGTCGTTCTCTGCTGTTGCATCATCTTCTGATTTCAATTCATCCTCAGTTTTTGCTTGACCCTCAGGTTTAGATTTAATTTCAGGCTTGTTTTGAACTACAGGTTCTGGTTGCACGGGCTCTTCGGATTTAGCTGCATTCGCAGACTTAGCTTCGTCTTTTAGCTCAGGTACAGTATCGGATTTAACTGGCTCATCAGATTCTTGTTCACCAGAAACAGTTTTAACAGCCGGTGCGGGCACTGGTTCAGCTACTTTTTTATCAGGAGATATGGGCACGATTGGAATTGTTCTATCTCCACTTTTGTCTGACTTTGCATTGGCATTTGCTTTTTCTTCTTTCTTCTTCTCCTTTTTCTTTTCCTGATCTAATTTTTTCTCAACAGCTTCTTTTGTCTTGAGCATTTCATTGAGCTTCTCCTCTTTCGATTTTATTCTTTCTTGGATCATAGCTAGTTTGGCCTGTCTAATCTGCATCTCTAGCTGGCCTTCAGTCGTTTGAATTCTGTTATTCTGAAATTCAATGTCTTTCTTATCTCTATTGATTGAATTCTGCATTTTTTTAATAGCAGACATCAGTCCATTATACCTTCTATTGACACGGTCTACAGAATTAGAGTCTTTTGCAGTAGATCCGAATTTCTTTTCTTTGATTAACTTGAAGGTACCATCCAGTTTTTTCCAGACAGAAGAACGATCAGACCGAGTGAAGTCAGTTTGATTAAATGATCTTTGCAGATCCTTAAGTTCATTGAATATAGGATGTAGACCTAATCCATCATTAATCCTTTTTTCTATGTCTTTTAACTTATTGAAAAAGCCATTGGCGTGATCCTTTGAGATTTTGGAGAATTCATCATTCAGAGACTTTCGTAAGCCTTTTAATTGAGTGAAGAGTTTATTTGTATTATCTCTTAGCTCATCTGCATGTTCTCTAAATAAATTTTTCTCTATGACTTGACCTTGTACTTTATCCCAAAAGCCTTTTAATTCCTCCCATAGTCCATCATCAAATGAACCTAATTGATCTACTCTATCTTTTAATGAATCCAACTCTGAGTTGTAAGCTTCTCGTAGTTTAGAAGATAATACAACGAAGTGCCACTCAGTCTTTGCTCGATTCACAAGATCTGTTCTCTCCACTTTGAGCTCCTTGGGGAGTAAATCATCTGTCATGGAGAGATCTCTGACTATTTCTACATGTGAATCAGGAAAGGATACGGGACCACCATTTCTCCAAAGATTCATCATTTGATTATAAAATACTTCTGTGACTGAGGAAGCAGGGAAAGTATGAATTTTGACTTTGCTTTCTTCGTGTATGAGTTCTAATCCTAACAAATATTTTTCATCTGATTCATTAGCTCCCCATATAACCATCTTAGTTTTCATAAGCTCCTTTATTCTAATCGTTAAATCTATTCAATTCTCTTCGTAAAAAAATGTGAGCATTCCATTGTGTAAGAACGCTCACAATCCTTTTCATCTCACTTCAATCAAGCAGTAGCTATACGCATACTGCTTCTTTTACTATACCTGATTTTATCAAGTATTCACTTATTTGCACTGCATTAGTAGCAGCTCCTTTTCTTAAATTATCAGCGACGATCCACATATTTAAACCATTTTCAATCGATTCATCTCTTCTGATTCTACCGACGAATACTGGATCTAAATTCTTAGCATGTAGAGGCATCGGATATTCATTATTAGAAATATCATCTTGTACCACTATACCATCTGATTCTTTTAGTAATGATATAACTTCTTTTACATCAAAATTGTTCGCTAATTCTACATTTACTGACTCAGAATGTCCACCGTCTACAGGGACTCTTACAGCAGTTGCGGTAATTTTCATATCATCATTTCTCATGATCTTTCTTGTCTCATGTACCAGCTTCATTTCTTCTTTTGTATATCCATTGTCTAAGAAGATATCGCAGTGTGGAAGACAGTTTTCAAAAATTTGATGCGGATAAGCATTTGGCTCATCATTTGACACACCATCCCTTTCACTATTATACTGCTTGACGGCCTTAACGCCTGTCCCAGTAAATGACTGATAAGTGGATATCACAAGTCTCTTTATTCCATATTTCTTTTCTAATGGCGCAAGTGCGACCACCATCTGTATGGTGGAACAATTAGGATTTGCTATGATCTTATCTGCCTCCGTCAATGCGTCCGCATTCACTTCTGGTACGATAAGCTTCTTTGTTGGGTCCATTCTCCACGCAGAAGAATTATCTACTACATAGCTACCTTGAGTTGCGAATTTTGGCGCCCATTCTTTAGAAACTGATGCACCTGCAGAGAAAATGGCAATTTGAGGTGCGATCTCTACAGCTTCTTGCATTCCGACCACTGTCAGGTCTTCCCCTTTAAACCTTATGGTGCTTCCTACTGATCTCTCAGAGGCGACAGGTATTAATTCTGAAACGGGAAAGTTTCTTTCCTCTAATACTTTTAGCATGACCTGACCTACTAACCCTGTGACGCCTACGACTGCAACTTTCATTATTTATGATTTTAGCTTAGCGCAAAGATAAAAGCATCTGTGCTATTATACCTAAGAATCTTACCTGAAACATATATCGCATAGCTTATTAAGGCCGATAAGGGTTTGATTGATAATCTAATTCGTTGAGAATCATCTTATTGCATATTTTTAGTACGTAGAAGGCATGATTAATGTTTTTTTACTTTAGTTTGACAAGAATGATTTGATTAGCTTTAAGCAATATGCTACGTAGGATAAATAATATATTAAATATGAAGTCTGTCAGACTGATGTATTTGATATTTTTACTTTTTATTATCTCTGCTTGTATTTTGCCACTAGAATCGAGACTTACTCACGCCGTTAGTGAATATACCGTCGTATATATGATTGGCTTGCTGATCCTTGGACTTGTCTTTTTTATATTGAATCATCGTCATTTGATGATATCTAGTATGATATCATGTGCAGTTCTATGTATTTATCTGAAAGACGCTTCTAATAATAATTTGCTAATCCCTAAGATTCATAAAGGACCTAAACTGACCGTAATGCATATTAATGTAGCATCAGCAGAGCGTCAATATGAACAAGTTTTTGATTTAATAGAATCTAATCAAGCAGATATCGTCACCATACAAGAGTCTACGCCAGACTGGCAACAATACTTTAGCCAGACCATGGATCAGATATATCCTTATCAAGCGATTATTGATAAGCCTATTTCATTTGGATCAGGGATTTATAGTCGGTACCCGATTGACCATATTGATACGATCATAGTTGAGAGAATTCCTAATTTGAGTGTCGCTATCCATACTTCTAATAATACAGAGGTCCATATAGTCAATACTTACCTTATGGCGAATACATCAACTGGTACGAAGCGAAGTGCTAAGGATAGACTGAGTACATTTACAGCACATATCAATCAGATAACTAAGCCTATCATCAATTTAGGAGATTTTAATATGACCTATTGGTCAAGGGAAATTTTAAACTACAGACTAAAAAGTGGCTTAGAAAATAGTAGACGCGGTGTCAATGTCACAAGACTGGAAGTGCCCTATGACCATATCTTTTTTTCTCAAGAATTAGAATGCATAGCACTCAGAGATCTTGAGGTGTCGGACAATATTCACATAGGATTATTAGGCACCTTCCAATTGAGAGCCATACCCGAAAAGAAGAAAGAAGAATATAGTTCTACGATTTTACGGTTTTAGAGGAGCCTATCATTTCTATATTATCCTTTTAACGATGCATGTGCAGCATCTAATAAAGTCCTCACTGCTGAAGCATCAGGCGCTTGCGCATACACACGAAGTACTGGTTCTGTACCTGAAGGTCTGACCATGATCCACTCATCATCACTCAGATAGAACTTATAGCCGTCTATTGTTTCGGTTTTTATGATTGGACGATCTCCGATAACAGTGATTTGGTCATTCGCACATTTATCAACGATTTCTTTCTTTAATTCTTCAGTAATGTGCAAGTCGTCTCTGTCAAAATCGAAAGACCCAACTTTATCATATATCTCCTGAACAAGTTCTTTAATCGATTTTCCAGTTTTGGCCATGAATTCCATAATCATAAGACCGACCCATATACCATCTCTTTCTGGTAAATGACCTTTCACCGCTAATCCACCTGACTCTTCTCCACCCACCAGCACATCCTCACGGTTCATAATCTCGGCTATATATTTAAATCCAATCTTAGTCACTTCTACCTCAAGACCATACAGCTCGGCTAACTTCTTCATTTTATCAGTGACAGAGAATGTGATGATGACTTTACCTTCTTGCTGCTTATACTCTTTTAGATAATAGAGTAACAATAATAATATATGGTGCGAATCGACAAAGCTTCCATCCTCATCATACATACCTATGCGATCAGCATCTCCATCGTTTGCTATACCAAGTTGAAGTTCAGGGTTGGCCTTTATGGCATCTGAAAGCTCTGTAAGATTCCTGTGTATTGGTTCAGGTGCCTGACCGAAGAATGAAGGATTGTATTCGCAGTGCAGCATATGAGCTTCTGGGAATAATCGTTTGATTACATTTTGTCCCGCGCCATACATGGCATCATAAGCCAGTCTGATATTCGCTTTTTTAATAGCTGCTATGTCAAAGCCTTCATTGACATGATCTATGTACATCTGCTCCATGTCAATATAACTAATAAGCCCTTGCTCTTCAAGCTGCTTAATATTAGGCATAGATCCGAGCGGATTTTCGGGGATGATCGCTTCTACATCTGCGACGTCTTTTGGTATGGTAGGCCCGCCGAGTGATGACTTTAATTTGAAGCCATTATAGCTCGGAGGATTGTGACTAGCCGTGATGACAATACCCAGGTCTGATTCTGTCTTCACTACAGCAAGGCTGACCATTGGTGTAGAGACGAAGGATTGATCAAGTACGACATGAATTCCAAAATTTCCTAAAACAGATGCGGCAGTCAGGCTAAACATTTCACCGCCAAAACGACAATCAAAGCCAATGACTACTTTTTTCATGCTATTCTTTAGCATCCACTGAGCGGTGGCTTCGCTGACTCTTTTGACATTATCTACTGTGTAGTCTTTAGCAATAATTGCCCTCCAACCATCAGTACCGAACTTAATTTCATTCATGCTCTTCTTTGTAGGTTATTATGCTTCTAAAATTATAAAATAATTTGGCAAATAAAAATATATCTGAGTTATATGTGAATACTGGCTTAAAATATTCATTCGTAGCTACTTACATATTATATATTTTTGTAATATTACAACATGAACGTATCTCTTGACTCTTACAGGCTTAAGGGCTTAAGACAGCAATTAGTCGCTGATCTAAAAAGAAAAGGCATATCTGACGCAAAGATTTTATCTGCGATTAGTCAGATACCGAGACATTGCTTCTTGGATGAAGCTTTTGCAGAATGGGCTTATAAAGACACTGCCTTCCCAATAGGAGCTGGTCAGACCATTTCTCAGCCGTCTACTGTAGCACATCAGACAGCATTATTAGAAGTAAAGAAGAAAGATGTCATACTGGAAGTAGGGACAGGATCAGGATATCAAGCGTGTGTGCTGGCTAGTTTAGGCGCAAAAGTATATACCATAGAGCGGCAAGAAGAATTATTCATGAGGACAGCCAGACTTCTTAGTAAAATAGGATTTAATCAAATCAGAACGTTGCTTGGTGATGGTTATCAGGGTGCTGAGCGATTCGCCCCCTTTGATAAAATACTGGTGACGGCAGCTTGCCATATGATACCGAAGCGCTTAATCAGTCAGCTCAAAGATGGTGGTATCATGGTGATCCCTGTCAATGATGATGTGAATAATCAAAAGATGATGCGCTTAGTTAAAAATGGAGACCGAATAGAGATCAAAGAGCACGGACATTATAAATTTGTCCCGATGCTTAGTGGGGTGAATGCATACAGCTAAGACTGAAGAGTCTTAAAAATTCCATGACTATGATTTCGTGTTCTGCACCTTGGTTGATGGTGACTTTGTCAGCGGCTGCATTGAGAGAGATGCCACTGAAGCTGGGAAAGCTTTGTGTGGTAATGATCACAGTCCCTTGACCCTCAATACAATTGTCATCGATATCACATGAGATAATCGATAGTAGGCTCATGAAAATCAGTAAAGATGTTAATCGGTTGTTGTCCTAATTCATATATTTTTAATTTAATCTGTAATCGATGATTAATTCACTTTACGTCCCTCAGCCTTTTTCACTTTATACTTAGTCTTTCTGATGTTATCGACATCTACGAGCAAAGATGCATAAGCACTCTCACTTGGCGTCTGATATACTTTATCCCCATATGTTATTTGACCAGATCTTCGATTCCACTCCTTCGCAAGTAAGACGAATCTACCTTGAGTTTTCTTATTTGGGCCAAACATTAGGTATTTACCTTCTTCAAAACTCACAGCGAACCTATCTTCTTTAGGGCTGAACATCAATATTCCAGGTGTGTCTTTTTCAAAAATTAATTCTTCGATTTCACTGCCACCTGAGATTTTTATTTTCCCATTGGTGATTCTGGAGTCTTCTCGACTTAGCTCTCTATGGAGTACGATATCCTCGGATAGATAAAATTGTATTTCCTTTAGTTCTTGATCTGACCAGTTAAACTCATCATGGAGCTGCTTGGTAAAGTAAGAATACTGCTTGCTGCAAGACTGCATTATCATGGCATATAAACAGAGTATGATAAAGTGTGAGCGTTTCATATGTTTGAATTTTCTTTGTTATGTAAGGGATTCTAACCCATCATCTTGAATAATAATCATCTCCTTGGTAGTCTAATTACCTATGACATATTCTTTTAGCGCTGATACTATTTACATTGGAAAGGTATGCTCTGATGGTGTGATAGGTCAACTAAAATGCAGGTTTTAACTAGTATCTTAACTCTTAACATTTTGATTATAGTAGTTCTTAACACTTAGCCATGTCAGTCATTCGGTCATGTCATCGTTTTTCGGAGAAAAATTCTTTCATGAGCACAGCACATTCTATGTGCATCAGTCCAAAGGCCGTCTTGGTTTTAGGGTGGAGTAGCGCTTTACCATAGTTCATGAAGCCATTCTTATCATCTGCCGCACCATACACGATTCGGCCGATCTGAGACCATCGGAGTGCTCCAGCGCACATCGGGCATGGCTCTAGGGTGACATATAACTCGCAGTTGTGTAGATATTTACTGCCTAGAAAGTTCGCCGCTGCAGTGATCGCTATCATTTCTGCATGCGCTGTCACATCATTGAGCATCTCAGTCTGATTATATGCTTTCGCTATGATCTGGTTATTACTGACAATGATAGCTCCTACAGGCACTTCTCCATTATCATTAGCGATCAGCGCTTGATCGATCGCTTTCTTCATAAAATATTCGTCTGAGTATAGCTCCATACCAAAGCGAATATAAAATAGATCTGATATTTTCTGGTATTTGCAACAAAAATGCTTTTCTAAGCATTCAATTTTTAAGTTTATTTATCTTTGCACATGGAATCACCACAACAATCTATTTTATCCAATTATCAAGAAGCACTTACATTTGAAGATGTACTGCTGGTGCCTTCTTATTCAGAAGTTCTTCCTAGAGAAGTAGAGATTAAGACAATGCTCACTCGTGATATCAGAATTAATGCGCCCATCATTTCGGCAGCTATGGATACAGTGACAGAGTATGAGTTGGCCATTGCTATGGCAAGGCAAGGAGGAATAGGCTTAATACATAAGAATATGTCTGTGGAAGCTCAAGCGGAGCAAGTCAGAAATGTAAAAAGATCCGAAAGTGGAATGATCATAGATCCGGTGACGCTTGAATCTGGATCATTAGTTGGTGATGCTTTAGCACTCATGGCAAAATTTAAAATAGGCGGTATACCTGTCATAGATGAACAAAATAAGCTCATTGGGATATTGACTAATAGGGATCTTAGATTTGAAAATGATGCGAATAAGCCTGTCGAGTCTATCATGACAAAAGAAAATCTAATTACTGCACCTCTTGGTACAACGTTAGATCAGGCAAAGCAAATATTACAAGAGCATAAGATTGAAAAATTACCAGTCACAGATGCGACAAATAAATTAGTCGGACTCATCACCTATAAGGATATTCTAAAAGAACAAAATTATCCCAACTCCGCAAAAGATACACATGGTCGGCTAAGGGTAGGAGCAGCAGTCGGGGTGAGTGGAGATAGTGAAGAGCGTATCGCAGCGTTGGTAAAAAAAGAAGTCGATCTGATCTGTGTCGATACTGCGCACGGCCATTCTAAAGGAGTGTTAGATACCATAGCTGAAATAAGAAAACAATATCCTGACTTGCAGATCATCGGAGGTAATGTAGCTACCGCTGACGGTGCTCTGGCTTTAGTGAAAGCAGGAGTCGATGGGGTAAAAGTAGGTGTAGGACCTGGGAGTATATGCACCACCAGGATCGTAGCAGGAGTCGGTGTGCCTCAGTTATCAGCGATATATCATGCCAGCCAAGCGCTTAATGGAACAGGGGTTCCAGTCATAGCTGATGGAGGGATAAAGTATACGGGAGATATAGCTAAAGCTTTAGCTGCTGGGGCTAATACCATCATGGCGGGTTCACTATTTGCTGGGACTGAAGAAGCACCAGGTGAGACCATTATTTTTCAAGGGCGTAAGTTCAAAGTCTATAGAGGTATGGGGTCCCTGGGGGCCATGGCAAAAGGATCTAAAGACAGGTATTTTCAGGATGTAGAGGATGACATAAAAAAATTAGTACCCGAGGGAATAGAAGGCAGAGTCCCATATAAAGGTACTGTAGCTGAGGTAATGGTACAATATCTGGGAGGGCTTCGAGCTAGTATGGGTTATTGTGGAGCTGCTACCATCGACGGTATGAAGTCTGCTAGAATGGTTAAAATCACCAATTCTGGTATCAATGAAAGCCATCCACATAACATTACGATCACTAAAGAATCTCCCAATTACTCGATGAGAGGCTAGACGCCGTAGGTAATCTCTTATAAATCAGCTTGTTAAATGTTAAAATGTGGCTACTTTAGCCTATTTAACATTCCAAAAAACACTTTATTCATTAATTAAAGTACATTTATGCCAACCTTAAAAGAGGACGGGCACATGTCATTAAGTGTAGTTGATCTCCCTCTTCCTTTACAATGCTGACTCAGGTTATAATAATACTGATATAACCCCCACAATTATTGAAATACATCTGAATCTAATTCAGGAAAAGAACTGTCTTTTCTTGTCTCTTGTATGTATTCTTTAAAAATTCAAATTCATTAATTTAATTACACTATTAATATGAAATGCCTATTCAACATTCCCCGAAGTGTTCCTGTATTTAGGAATAGTCCTTCACGTATTCCTATTTTTAAAAGTATTCTCTTATGCCTGACGATTCTATTCGGAATAGACTCTTACGCACAAGCACCAGAATACGCCACTATTATTGAGACCGGACCAGGGCCATATACCGGTATTGGGACTTTTACAGCTAATTGCGCAGGACAGCCTAATTTTGAAATTGAAATCACTGGTGACCTCGCAACTGGGGATACCAGTATTCCTGGCGCATTAGATAATGGAGATAGCACTTTTGGTATATCTGATGCACCAAGCTTTGAAAGTGCCTTTGGAGGCTCAGTAGCTACAGCAGATAATATTGAAGTCGAAGTAGCTGGTGCTGTGAATGCTGCTGGTCAGCCGATTACCAATACAGTCGTAACGACACTATACTTTGGTACTCAAGCGTCACCAGAACCGACGGCACCAGGTGCTTTAGGTTTTATCCTTGCTGATATAGAGCAAGATCAGGTGATGGTATGTGCACTGGACGCTAATAGAGATACTGTCCCAGTATCAGTTATTGCTGGTTGGTACCGTAATAGCTTTGATGGAGATACGGCTGATACTGGCGTCAGTGGTGGACAAGGCTGTAATGCAGCGGCTGATCCTTATATGGATCCGATCTGGGATACAGCGACTGGTACTCTGGTCGGTGGATATTCCCCAGTACCTGGAGTTAAGCAGACTGTGTACTCAACAGAACTATGTGATAATGAGGCTGGATCAGCTTGGTTTATCGTAGATATTCCGATTACACAGCTTATATTTAAATCACAAGCTTTAGGTGAAGATCCTGATGATCCATCTCAACACTTTTTGATTGCTTCGCTTTGCCAAGAATTTGACTTAGCTATAGAAAAGACTTTGAGCAGTACTCCGCCATTTGTTCCAGGAGACCTAGTGACATTTGATATTGAAGTATTTAACCAAGGGACACTTGATGCGACTAATATTGAAATCACTGATTACTTACCCACAGGTACGACATTAGTAAACGGTGGTGATTTTACTGCTTCAGGAATTGATGAGGCTACTGCTTCGATCGCATCATTACCAGCAGGTAGTTCTACGACAATACAGATTACCTTGATGATTGACAATAATTTCACTGGCACATCATTGATTAATAATTCTGAAATCACGGGAGTGGACGATGACTTTACTTTTGGTACAGAGACCATCACATTTGCCGATGAAGATGATGACTTAGCTAACATACAGGGAGATAATAATGATGCTTCAGAATCAATGTCAAATGGAGATATTAATGATGAAGCGCCTAATACACCAGGCATAGCTGATAATGCTTCTGATATCGATGATTATGATTTAGAAGAGATTACGGTGGTTCAGACGTATGACTTAGCCTTGATTAAGCAGGAAACTTCTTCGGGGCCATACGATGCTGGTGATGATGTAGAATTCACCATTACAGTTTGTAACCAAGGAACACTGCCATCTGGGACGATTGAAGTCACGGATAATATACCTGCAGGCATGACTTTAAGTAGTGCAGATAATAATAATTGGTCAGGAATGGCAGCAGGGCCTGTCACTAATATGATCAGTAATATTCTGCCAGATAATTGCAGCACTGTGGATATCATATTGACCATAGACGCTAATTTTATGGGGACCACATTAATCAATAATGCAGAGATTTCTATGGATAATGGTGACGATATAGATAGCACACCGAATGATAATTCTCAGCCAGATGATCTTGCAGATGACGATGATTTTGATGAAGATGCTGTAGATAGAGGCGATGATGAAGACCCAGAAGAAATTATGATCGCTCAGAGTTATGATTTAGCATTAATCAAAGTAGAGACTTCTTCTGGGCCTTATTCCCCGGGTGATGATGTAGCATATCAAATATCAGTCTGTAATCAAGGAACACTGAATTCAGGTGCTGTGACAGTGACAGATAATATTCCAGCAGGAATGACATTGAGCGCGACAGATCCTAATAACTGGTCAGGACCAGCAGCAGGTCCAGTGACTAATAGCATTGCTCAAATACAACCAATGACATGCGAAACGATTGATATTGAACTGACCATAGACGCCTCATACATGGGGACAAGCCTGATCAATAATGCAGAAATCAGTAGTGATAATGGAGATGACATAGATAGTACGCCAGGAGACAATTCTCAACCAGATGATCTTGCTGATGACAACGATTTAGCTGAGACAGATGGTGGAGATGATGAAGATCCAGAAGAGATTATGGTTGTTCAGGTTTATGATTTAGCGTTAATTAAAGTAGAGACTTCTTCAGGTCCATATGCTGCGGGGGATGATGTAACCTACCAAATATCAGTATGTAATCAAGGGTCATTGAATTCAGGTACTGTATCAGTGACAGATAACATACCAGCAGGAATGACATTAAGTGCGACAGATCCTAATAACTGGTCAGGACCAGCAGCAGGTCCAGTGACGAATAGCATTGCTCAAATACTACCAATGACATGCGAAACGATTGATATCGAATTGACCATAGACGCCTCATTCATGGGGACAAGCTTAATCAATAACGCAGAGATCAGCAGTGATAATGGAGATGACATAGATAGTACCCCTGGAGATAATTCTCAACCAGATGATCTTGCAGATAATGATGCTTTGGATGAAGATGCCATTGATAGAGGAGATGATGAAGATCCAGAAGAGATTATAGTGGCTCAGACTTATGATTTAGCTTTGACCAAGAAAGAGACATCAGCAGGACCTTATGGACCTGGAGATGATGTGACTTACATGATTACTGTCTGTAATCAAGGTACACTCACTTCAGGATCTGTAGAAATCACTGATGATATACCTACAGGTATGACTCTTAGTTCTGCAGATAATAATAACTGGTCAGGTATGGCTGTAGGGCCTGTGACTAATATGATCAGTGATATCGCTCCAATGACTTGTACAGATGTTAATATCATTCTAACAATTGATAATAATTTTACTGGTACGACATTGATTAATAACGCTCAGATTAGTGATGATAGTGGAGATGATATAGATAGTACACCTAATAATAATTCACAGCCAAATGATTTTGCAGATGATGACGATTTAGATGAGACAGATGGAGGAGATGATGAAGATCCTGAGCAGATCACTGTCGCTCAGTTCTATGACTTAGCATTGATCAAGGAAGAAAGTGCTCCAGGTACTGATTATGAACCAGGGGACGATGTGACTTTTACCATCACGGTGGAGAATCAGGGGACCATCACAGCTAATTTCTTTCAAATAACTGATTACATTCCTGCGGGATTATCTTTAAGTGGAGCTGACAACAATGGTTGGGCAGGTCCACCAGCTGGCCCTGTCACTAACAATGTGATCATGAGCCTTGCACCTGGTGCAAGTACGACAGTGGATATCGTATTGACGATAGATGCATCTTTTACAGGTACTAGTGCTATAAATAATGCCGAGATATCCAATGATGATGGTAATGATGTGGATAGTACGCCCGGTGATAATTCACAGCCTGATGATCTTGCTGATGATAATGATTTGACAGAGACAGATGGTGGAGATGATGAAGATCCAGAAGAAATCATCATTTGTAATTGTGATGTGACAGCGGAAGCAGGACGCATGGAATATCCAGCTACCAGTGAAGGTTGCCTCGATATGATGGGAAGCACAGTCACGCTGACAGGAGTTCCTACTGGAGCAGCAGTCGTTCCAGCTGGATATGTCTTAGGCTATATATTGACAGAAGGAGTAGATTATGGCGTAGTGATGGTCGGACCCACGCCTACATTTATTGTAGATGTGCCAGGATGGTTTACCATTCATCCTATCGTCTATGATCCTAATACGCTTGACTTAAATAGCTTAACGTCTTCAACGATTTTTGAGATTGAAGACCTTTTAGCTAATGATCCATGTATCTGTGGAGATGTAGATAAAGTCGGGGTTGAGCTTGGGTCTTATTTCTGCTGCTTAGACATGCTTCAGATGGACATGAATCCCATACCGCCTCTATTAACAGATGCAGCTATCGGGATTAGATCAAAAGGAACTGTGAATATGCCTAATTCGGCTACCTATTTCACAGGCGGTCAGTTTGTAGAAATGCAAGCAGGATTTGAGGTGATTCAAGGCTCTACATATGTGGCTTCAATAGCCCCATGTGCCGAAGAAGGTAACTAGAAGCCTCTCATAATATAAATTCTTAAAATCTCTTAAGCCTGCCGCTCCTACGGCAGGCTTTTTTATTTGAAAAATATCTTATTTAATTGGCGTCAGATCTTAGATTGAAGAACTATTTGATTCATTTTTATTACGATGAAGATTATATTTACCAATTCTTTCAATACTTTAGAATCTTACCGTCACGTTGCCGCGAAATCTACTTTTGCTCTCTTAAAAATTAGTATTTTTCGGCTTCAATTATAAGACATTGGCCTTTATCAACTGGGAAAAAAAATATAAGCCACTACGATTTTTAACCATAGTCCTATGGATTCTATTATTTATAGGCTTCATTTTCGGGGCGATCTTACTGTTATTGGCTTCAAAGGCTGATCTACCTACTTTCGAAGATTTAGAGAATCCTAAGTATGATCTAGCATCTATCATACTTGATAAGAACGAAGAGCAGGTAGGCAAATACTACATTGAAAATAGAGAACAGACTGATTTTGAAGACATTTCTCCAAATTTATTAAATGCCCTATTATCTATTGAAGATGCACGATTCTACAGTCATGCAGGCGTTGATCTTCAAGCTTTATTCCGTGTAGCATTCAAGACGATATTGCTTCGTCAAGAAAGTTCAGGCGGAGGAAGTACGATCTCTCAGCAACTTGCAAAACTTCTGTATAGCAGAGCCAGTCTGCGTGGTAAGTCGAGCTTCTCCCGAATGAATGCACTGCTCCAGATCAAACTAAAAGAATGGATTACGGCTGTCAAATTAGAAAAGGCATTCACCAAGCAGGAGATTTTAGCCATGTACCTCAATAAATTTGAATTTATCAATGGAGCTCATGGTATACAAGCTGCATCTGAGATATACTTCGATAAAGACCAGAAAGACCTGTCAGTCCCAGAAGCGGCGACTCTTGTCGGTATGCTCCAGAATCCTTCGAGATATAATCCAGTCAGATTTCTCGATCGGACCACAGAAAGAAGAAATGTGGTGCTGTATCAGATGAAGCGAAAGAAACACATTGATAAAGAAGCGTACGACTCTATATCTGTGAAGCCAATAGACCTAAGCAGCTTCAAGCGATCTAATCAAAGTGAAGGACCAGCACCTTACTTTAGAAGCGAGCTGACTAAGTGGCTGAAGGACTTATTAGAACAAGAGAGATATCATAAACCAGAGGGAGGCGAATATAATATTTACACTGATGGGCTGAAAATTCATTCTACCATAGACCTATCGATTCAGAAGCATGCAGAGGCTGCGGTAAAGGTACACATGGACTGGATCCAAGACAGATATTGGAAAGTGTGGAAAGGCATGAATCCGATGACATATGAGGCAGATTCTCTGCAGCGGATACAGCGATATGAATCTGTCATGCGTAGAGTCTATTACAGTGATCGCTATATAGATTTATTCAAGAGTACATTCAGCTCACTTATAGATAAAGTAGCTCAAGATTATGATGGTTTTGAATTGACTGAGCCAGCACTTAGAATAATATTTAAAGCGAAGAATTATAAAAGTGGAATTGACCGATTTGAAAACCCTGAATTAATATCTAATTACCGTAAGATTACGAATGCAGCCATCTGGTCTGACATCAAGAATAAGTGGAATGACTTCAACGATGCTTATGAAAAGGCATTTAATAAAGAGCGAGAATTGACAGTATTCGACTATAAAGAAGGAGAGACCCTTAAGACGATGACCCCTATGGATTCTGTAAGGTATCATCTACGCCATCTCCAAGCTGGATTATTAGCGGCTGACCCTAAGACAGGATATATTAAGGCTTGGGTAGGGGGCATAGATCACCGATATTTCAAGTTTGACCATGTGACTTCAAGACGTCAGGTCGGGTCTACCATCAAGCCCTTTGTCTATTCTACAGCTATCGCTATGCAGGGCATTTCGCCTTGTAAAGAATTTGATGATATCCAGTATACCATAGCACCAGGTGATGTTGGATTCTTTGTAAAGGAAGAGTGGTCCCCAGCTAATGCCAATGGCGAATTCACAGGTAATAAATACAATCTCTATCAAGGACTTCTGTATTCTAAAAATTCCATATCTGTCAGGCTGATTAAAGAAATGGGCAGCGTAGAGGTGATCAGAGACTTACTGCATAATGTGGGTATAGATAAATATGAGAAGCACCCAAGTGGTAGACTCTTAGTCCCATCTATACCATCTCTGTGTCTCGGATCAGTGGATCTGACGGTCATGGAGATGACTGGTGCCTACACTACATTTGCTAATAATGGGGTGTACACTCAGCCAGTATTCGTCGATTATATCGAGGATAAGAATGGTAAAGTCATCTATAAGTCCACGCCTCAGCAGAAACGTGCGATGAATCCAGTATATAATGCTGTCATGGTAGATATGCTGAAGAATAATACGGGAGGAAGATTCGGCATGGGACTGAAGACTGAAAATGGCGGTAAGACTGGAACGACTAATGATTATGCTGATGCATGGTTCATGGCTATTACGCCTTCTATGGTGGTGGGGACTTGGGTCGGAGGAGATGAGAAGTGGGTGAGATTCTATACACTCGACGATGGTCAAGGCTTCATAATGGCCAGACCTATCTTTAAGGAATTTATGAGGCGAGTGGAGGCAGATGAAGACTTAGATTATAACCCTGACCTTAACTTTATCACGCCCCCATCAGAATATTATGATCTTATCGACTGTGATCGGTATAAGCAAGTAGATGTAGAAATAGAACAACAAGAACGCTTAGAACAAGCAAGCCTAAATGATGAGTTCGGCGGCGAATTCGGAGGAGAGTTTGAAGAAGAAGAATTTGAAGAAGAATTTGAAGAATTACCTTTTGATACCAGTGGGCTTAGGAGAGATTCTATTTGATAGATTTGACACCATTATACGATTAAGCTCCAATTATAATTACTTTAGAAACGATAAGTAAAAAGCATACCATCATAAAAGGCATACCATCATAAAGGGTATGCCTTTCTATAATTGAAGAGTCTTTGTAGACCTATTTCATTTTTTTAGCAACATCAAAAATAGCTTGTGCATATTGTTGATTCATATGCTTTACGTCAGCAGAATATTTATTCTGTATTTCGTTAAGCACATTATCTGGTAAGTGACTTGCGTCTAAATTATAGTCTGAGATAATTTTTCTGATGCCAGTTTTAGCTTGCCTCTGAGGAGCCGCATCTACCTTTTTCAATATATCGTCGAAAATTGACTTAGGTGCTGTCGCTACTTTTGGATCTTTTTTATTCTCTCTTCTTGCGCCTTCGATTCCACCTCTGATGACATCCAGAATACTTTTTGGACTTCTTTTGCCTTTTTGGAGTTGGTTGTTTTTAGTTTTTTGATCTATATCCTGCAGCTTGTTTCTCAGGATATCAAATACAGAAGGATCTGCAGTTTCTACATTAGAATTTTGTTGATTTTTTTGTTGGACATCTCCAATGGTTTTGAGGATGACATCTAAAATGTTGGCCATAGTTTTGTTTTATTGAAAGTTAAAATGAAGTAGTATTACTGTTAAGACGGTATTTACTTATCCAGTCACTTACGGGGGTGTGATAGGAATGCATATCTATCATGATTAAAGTTTTCGTTTACATAAACATTCGGGATGATTCTTTTTTTTGAAATTGAAAAGATTATATTTCTATATGATTTATATCAGTCGATAAAAAAGTAAAAAAAACATCAGTCCACATAAATGAAGCTCAAATTTAAACAAACTGAGATCAGTCCAGAATCATCCTTTTCTTTCAGACAAGAGACTCTACCTTGTATCGAGCATAATTGGCATTTTCATCCAGAGTTAGAGCTTATTTATTTTCTAAAGAGTACAGGGACGCGATATGTGGGTAATTCGGTTGGCAGTTTTGGACCAGGAGAGCTATATTTGATCGGTAGTAATATGCCTCATTTATTCAGAAACGAAAAGGAATATTATGAAGCGGACAATCCTTCTGAAGGGGTAGATTTCATAGTTGTGAAGTTTCAAGAAGAATTCCTGGGATCAGAGTTTATGAAAATAGTAGAGACGCAGAGGCTTCTGAATCTGATCAAGAATGCTAAAAAGGGATTAAAATTTCCTAATGCCATCACCTATTTAGTTCATAATTATATGGTAGGCTTAGTGGGAAGTCAAGGATTAGCAAGTATAATCGGGCTTCTTAAAATATTAGACATATTATCAGTAAGTGAGCATTCTGAAGCACTGTGTACCGAAGAGATCACCACCTCCTTCAAGAATGACGAGAATGATAGGATGGTTAGAATCATTAATTATCTCACTCAGAATTATGAAAAGAAAATTGAACTTCAAGAAATAGCAGATATCGCTCATATGACCACCAATTCGTTTTGCCGATATTTTAAAAAACAAACGAGGAAATCTTTTTCTCAATATTTAAATGAGATCAGAATAAGAAATGCATGTCGTCTTCTGATTGCTGGGAAGCATCAGATTTCTGATGTTTGCTACCTATCTGGCTACAATACTTTTACCAACTTTAATAGACAATTCAAATTACTAAAGCAATGTACTCCGAGCGAATTTATGAGGAAGTATGATGTTGAAACAGATTTCTCTCATAATACTGAGGTAGAAGAAATCATAGACTAATCACATTATCATATGAGCACTTTGAAAGGTATATTCTTGGTACCAAATAACTTCTATATTGGGAACCGATAGTTCTTAAGAGGTAAAATAATGTAACAACTGGGTAAATTAGACGATGCCAACCAGGCTATACTCTGCTTCTTTTGTAAGTGCCAGAGTCATATGACCTAATTAAGTATTTACTGTAATAAAGAATTAAGAAGCACATGAAGATCACATCAATAGAAAGTTTTGTTCTCTGTGATAAGTTAAAACAGAGTTTCTACTTTTCTCAATGGGAATATTCCGAACGAAAAATTTGTATTGTTAAAGTAACAAGTGACACAGGTCATGTAGGATGGGGAGAAGGCTATGGGCCTGCAGGTATGATCAAGGCAGGTATAGAACATTTGACACCTTTTGTGATAGGTCAGCATCCTCTCGAAACAGAAACCATTTGGAGTATTATGTATAGAAGAACGATGGATTTTGCCAGAAGTGGTGTCCTCGTATCTGCGATCAGTGCAATAGATGTAGCTCTCTGGGATTTGAAAGGTAGAATCCTTGAACTACCAGTTCATATACTTCTAGGAGGAAAAAAAAGGGATACGATAATTCCTTATGCGACAGGTATGTATTTCACAGATGACAGTGTCATGAGCGATGCGCTTTCAAAAGAAGCAGTACACTATGCTCAGTTAGGATATAAAGGCATGAAAATGAAAGTGGGACTCGACATAGAAGCAGATATCGCAAATGTGAAAACCGTAAGAGAAGCCATCGGCCCCGATATCGACTTAATGATCGATGCTAATCATGCTTATAACTTGCGAGAAGCTATTCAGTTAGCCAATGCAGTTGAGAAGTATAATATTTATTGGTTTGAAGAACCAATATCTCCAGAATATTATGATCAATATTCAGAATTAAGAACAAAAACATCCATTCCTATTGCAGGAGGAGAATGCGAATACTTAAGGTTTGGATTTCAGACCTTACTGAAGTCTAGGTCGGTTGATATCGCACAACCAGATATCTGTGCCAGTGGAGGCTTAACAGAGGCAAAAAGGATAGCAGCTATAGCGTCTGTCTATGGAGTCGAAGTGATCCCTCACACGTGGGGATCAGGCATTGCTATAGCTGCAGCCATGCACTTTGTCTCCAATTTAGATTCTATGCCTGGAAGGTTAAAAAGTCCAACTAGTTATATAGAATATGACCAGACAGAAAACGGACTCAGAGAAGAACTAACTACGACGGATATGATTTTCGATAACGGACTAATAGTCATCTCTGATACTCCAGGTTTAGGATTTGAAGTAAATGAAGATGCGCTATACAAGTATGCTCAATCACCACAAAATGGGCTTAGAATAGAAGAGTCTATTATTGTACAGACATAAATATTAACTACATATAAATCCATTATAAATTCGTCCATAAGAGTTGATCAGATGAAAATTGACCATAAAAAGATGTACCTGAATGGAGAGCTGGTCGAGTCATCCACAGGAAAAAGTTATAAAGTCATATGCCCTGGTGATGAGTCTATCGTCGCTACCATAGCCTGGGCTAATAAAGAAGATACGGAAAGAGCATTAGAATCAGCGCAGGCTGGATTCAAAATATGGTCTGTACTCAGTGTGGACAAAAGAGTCGAATGGATGGAAAAACTTCGTAGTAAGATCATAGAAAATGGTGATCGATTACGGACAAGTATCATGTATGAATTAGGTAAGACTTGGGAAGGTACTGAGGAAGATCTGAAGAGTATAACTGATTCTCTAAGGTATTACGGTGAGGTCATCAATCATAGAAAGGATATCCCTATTGAGGATAGGGATGGGACGCACATTCATTACTTGCGGTCTCAGCCACTTGGTGTTGTTGTTGCCTTTCTGGCATATAATTTTCCATTGTTGAATCTTGGTTTTAAACTAGGGCCAGCACTAGCAGCTGGCTGTTCTATCATACTGAAGCCGTCTGAATATTCTCCCTTATCTGCCTATATTATAGGCGAGCTCTGTGCCGATATAGATTTTCCACCTGGGGTGATCAATATTCTCTGTGGTGACTTGAAGGATGTAGGCATACCGTTATCTGAAAGTAAGATTCCAAAGCTAATTACAATGATCGGCTCTACGGGAACGGCTCAAAAATTAATCGCCCAGGGAAGCATGACTTCTATAAAAAGATACAGTATGGAGTGTGGCGGCAATGCTCCTTTCATTGTTTTCTCAGACGCAGATATGGATAAAGCAGTGTCGATTGGTGCCGCACTTAAACTGGGTAATACAGGACAAATATGTGTGGCGCCCAATAGATTTTATATCCATGAAAATATCATAGATACATATGTCAGAAGACTGACCGATAAATTCGAAAAAGCTAGTATCGGCTTCGGAAAAGAAGAAAATCCAGATATGGGTCCACTAGCCAATAAGCCAGCTGTGGATAAAATGAAACTGCTTGTCAAAGAATCTTTAGAACAAGGAGGAAGTGTCATCTACGGAGGGACTGTGATAGACAGGGCAGGATACTATTTTACACCGACGATTATCCAGTTTGATGATAATAATGCAAAAGTTTTTCAAGAAGAGATTTTCGGACCCATTGCATTTATTGCACCATTTAGCAGTAAGGAAGAAGTGATCGAGCTTGCTAATGATACGACTGGTGGTCTCGCGAGCTATGTATTTTCTAAAGACGAAGAAACACTGCGATTTTTTGCTGATAAACTGGAATTTGGCGAAATCCAGCTCAATGGTGTCAAGTATGATATCTATCTGCCACATGGGGGAATAAAGGATAGCGGAATAGGAGTAGATTGTTCAGAATATGCTCTGGATGATTATCTTGTGCGTAAGCGAGTGAGTCAAGCGCTGGCATAATGAATAAAGTGAATCATCAATTTATAAGCATCGACTGGGGAACAACTAACTTCAGACTAAGACTTGTGGATCGAGCATCTGTCAGTATCATCAGTGATTATAAGTCAGACCGTGGCATCCTGAAGACTTATGATCAATACAATGCTCAAAATGAGATTTCACAAACTGATTTCTTTGCAGACATTATCCTTAAGGCTGTAACTGATATTTCACACGATCTCGCCTGCTTGCCAATCGTACTATCAGGTATGGCTTCGTCCTCTATAGGTTTACAAGAATTACCTTATGCTGATTTTCCTTTCAAAGAAGATGGTACTTCACTGACGCGGGAAGTTCCCTCATTGAAGAACGGACTGACGATTATATTGGTCTCAGGCGTTAGGTCAGATACGGGGATGATCAGAGGTGAGGAGATACAAGCGATAGGACTTGCAGAATATATGATCGGCGAAGAAGCACCAGGTATTTTAATTTTACCTGGGACACATAGTAAGCATATGACCTATAATAAGGGAATTTTTTCTGATCTCAAGAATTATATGACTGGAGAGCTCTTTGATGTACTATGTCAGAAAAGTATTTTAGCTAAGTCTGTCAGAAAGTCTGACATGACTGATGCTTACAATAAGTCATTTATCACTGGGCTGGATATAGGAGCCAAAGGAGATTTAAATACACATCTACTTTCAGTCAGAGCTAATGACGTGATTCATCATACGGATGCCCATGAGAACTATTTTTATCTAAGTGGCTTATTAATTGGAGATGAATTAAAAAAACTTAAGCATCAGTCAGTGACCATTTACTTGTCTGCCAGCCAACCATTATTTGATTTGTATAAGCTGGCCTTAGAGCACTTATATCCAGCGAAAAATCTGACCTATTTTGACCAAGACATTTCTGACGAAGCACTCATCAGAGGGCAGCTGAAAATTTTGAAACAACATGAAACATATTTAAAGTAGATCACAATGTCACCCAAGAGCATGGCCATATCCTTTAAGGTCTTAATCATCAATCAAATTATACATAAAGACAGATTAAAATGAGCCAATCATTTAATGCCTCAGCCTTCGAAAAAATCCCTGTCGTGGGTATACTTAGAGGTACAAGTTTAGAGGAATCACACTTTATAGCATCGACTTATCAGCAACAAGGATTTTATACACTTGAAGTAACGATGAATACGCCGATGGTAGAGGAGATCATCATCACACTCTCAGAAGAATACCCAGAACTATGCATCGGTGCAGGCACCGTCTGTAGTGTATCTGACTTAGATAAAGCGATAGCTGCGGGGGCTCGTTTTATTGTCACACCGATTCTCAATGATGCAGTCATAAGAGCGTGTGTGGAAGCTAATATAGCCGTATTCCCAGGTGCTTACACACCGACAGAAATTTATCAAGCATGGCAGTTAGGTGCAACTGCGGTCAAGGTATTCCCTGCGACACAATTAGGTCCATCATACCTCAAGAATGTTCTTGCGCCATTAAATTCTTTAAAACTCATACCAACTGGAGGTGTCTCTTTAGATAACTTGAAATCATATTTTCGAGCAGGGGCATATGGTGTTGGCATGGGAAGTTCATTGCTGCAGAAGCAGTATATCTCTGATAAAGACAGCGAAGGATTAGGACAACATTTTCTTACCATAAAAGAAGAAATTCAGAGAATTTAACTCTGTGAATTGATCTTGTATATTTAGAGTATTCAGTAGGTATATGTGCTCAATAAACTGATTTTACCTTCATTTCTTATGATGTATTTTATATTAGAAAGGATAAAATAATGTAAGTAGCGGATAAAATGCACACATGAATGGGCTAAATATTCAAGTTTTTTTGCATAAGCATTTTTATAACTTATACACATGAATGTAAAATTATCTAATCTGATAGCGTTAGCTAGCTTAATTTTGATGCTGACCCATCAGCAGGCATTTTGCCAAATTATCGTCAATGGGAATATCACAAACATCGATGATGGTATCCCTCTAATTGGGGTAAATATCTTGGTCCAAGGTACTTCTGAAGGAACAGTTACTGACTTAGATGGTAATTATTCAGTGAGTATTCCTGACGAATCATCTATTTTAGAGTTCTCAAATGAAGGATTCGAAACCACTCAGCTGACTGTCGGCAATCAAAGAAACATTGACTTAGAAATGGGAGCTTTCTCCACAGCTTTAGATGAAGTTGTGGTAGTCGAGTATACGATAAGGAAGCGTGGAGAGCTGACTGGATCAGTAAGCACCGTGAGTGCAGAAGACATAGAAAGAACTTCTAATAAAGATTTAGTTAAATCTCTATCAGGTAAAGTGACTGGCCTAATTGTTTCTGATCGTGGAGGGGCGTCAGGATTTACTGATGATGTTAATCTGCTGATTAGAGGAAAATCAACCTTAGGAAATAATGCACCATTAATTCTTATTGATGGTCTCCAGTCTGGATCGTTTGCTCACCTATCACCAGAAGACATAGCTTCAATCTCAGTACTTAAAGATGGTTCAGCTGTGATATACGGAGCACGTGTAGCTAATGGTGTCATCCTCATTACCACTATCAGAGGTAAGTACATGCCGATTCCATTGTCTGATATAGAGAAATCACCATCGTTACTTTAGAACGCAGGTTATTGATCAAGATAGTAGATAGTTTTTCCATGTTCAATTTAATTTACATCCAAAAAAAACCTAATTAGATCATTTTATAATATGGTATTGATGAATAAAATAAAGACGCTGAGCTATATCAACCTTTTACTCATATTAAGTGTCGCATGTTCTCATAGAGCAGTGAGTCAATTAGATGATCAAAAAATTAAGCTGGACAAGGAGCAAAAACCTAATATCGTCCTCCTTTTTGCTGACGATGCTGGATATGCAGATTTTGGATTTCATGGCAGCAGTACGATGAACACGCCAAATCTAGATCAACTTGCTGCCAGCGGAGTCAGATTCACACAAGGGTATGTATCTGATCCGACCTGTGGCCCGAGCAGGGCAGGCATCATCACAGGTAAGTATCAGCAGCGATTTGGGTTTGAAGAGAATAATGTGCCAGGCTACATGAGTGATGTCTCTGCTGCTGATGGTGCAGAGATGGGTATACCCACGGAAGAAAAGACGATAGGCGATCACCTGCAAGCTGCAGGTTATAAGACAGGATTCTATGGTAAGTGGCACGTAGGAGGAGCAGACAGGTTTCACCCTAATCAAAGAGGCTTCGATGACTTCTATGGATTCAGAGGAGGAGCCAGGAGTTATTTTGAATATCAGAAAGAACCCCGTGAGCCACTGAATAAAATGGAAAGAAATTTTAAAGTTTTTGAAGAACCTAAAGCGTACTTGACAGACCAGTTGGCTACAGAAACCGTAAGATTTATAGAAGAAAATAAAGAGAGACCTTTTTTCGCTTTTGTATCATTTAATGCCGTCCATACGCCAATGGATGCTACGCCGGAAGACCTTACCCAATTTCCAAAACTGGAAGGTAAACGAAAGATCGTAGCAGCTATGACCTTAGCACTGGACAGAGCCTGTGGCAAGATCATCGCTAAGCTCGACGAATTAGGACTGAGTGAAAATACGATCGTCGTATTCACGAATGACAATGGAGGACCCACTGATAAGAATGCCTCAAGTAATTATCCGCTTAGTGGAACCAAGTCTAATCATCTGGAAGGAGGAATCAGAGTTCCATTTCTGATGAAGTGGCCGGGTAAAATTCAAGCGAAGTCTACCTATAACTATCCCATCAGTACCCTTGACCTATTACCGACTTTTGTAGCAGCGACAGGAAGTCAAGCCCCGATACCTCAGGACATAGATGGAGTCAATCTGTGGCCTTACATAGATGGTGTAAATAAAGATAAACCGCACAAACAGTTATTCTGGAAAAAGCAGGCCCGTGCTGCTCTGAGGGAAGGTGACTGGAAGCTCATACGCTACCCAGATCGACCAGCAGAGCTTTATAATATAGCCAAGGACGAAAGAGAAATGAATGATCAGGCGGCAGCCTATCCTGATAGAGTGAAAGATATGTATAAGTCTATTTTCGAATGGGAATCTACATTAGAGCGTCCCCGATGGTTATTGAAGCGAAAATTTGAAAATGTAGACATAGACAGAATGGACAAGTATAGAGACCAGTCAAAATTCTTTCAGCTAGAAAGAATATAATGATGTGATAACGGAGCTACAATAAGGCTTGTACTATTTCTTAGGACTTTAAAAAATGACAGCCTTAAAAAAAGTAAAATTGAAGGCTTTTAGGATCAGATATCCTGATAAATTATGAAATCATCAATGACTGAAGTAGTATCCAGGTGCATTTCCTAAAATGTCAAAGACAGAATAAAGAACACCGGGGATATACGAGGTGAATATCACACATATGGAGCGAACATAGTTAAAGACAAAATCACATTCTATATCGATGGTGAAATCATTGAGGAGAAAGAAAATCTATATTGGCACTTTCCTATGTATGTCACCCTATCTTTAGGACTAAGATAACTTCATGTGAAATATCACAATTGTCCAGATGGTCAAGCGCGATGTGCAATAAATAGGGAGTGAGGCGATTAAAGAGGGATTTCCCAGTACAGCAAAAGTGGACTGGGTAAGACGCTACAGAAAAAAATGAGTGGAATATATGAAGCGAACTGAAAAATTATCTGAGAAGACTTATAGGAAATTCCATAATATTGGAATAAGAGATTGCCAATGGTCAAAAGGATTTTGGGCGGATAAATTCCAAATCTGTAAGAAGTCTATGGTGCCTTACATGGAAGAAGTGCTGTGTGGAGATATAGGGCATGCGCTGAATAACTTTAAGGTAGCCGCTGGACTGAAGAAGGGAACACACAAAGGCATGTACTGGCATGATGGAGACTTTTATAAATGGATGGAAGCTGCCATATATATCTTTGCTCAAAATGGAGATAAGAAATTATTAAAGAAAATAGACGAGTACATCTCTATCATAGGCAAAGCGCAAATGGACGATGGCTATCTACAAACTCAGATACAACTCAGAGACGATGCAGATCGATACGAAAATCGTAAGTATCATGAGATGTACAATACAGGCCACTTACTGACCACAGCAGGAGTGCACTACCAAGTGACTGGACAGCGAAATTTTCTTGATATCGCCATTAAACATGCGGACTTACTTCACACCATATTTTTTCCAGAGACGAAGCAATATGGCCGATTCGGATTTAATCAGACTCAGATCATGGGACTGGTAGAACTGTATCGCATTACTGATGATCGTAAATATGTACAACTCGCAGAGCGATTCATTAATCGCCGAGGTGCCTATGATGTCGTACATCATCAGACGACAGAAGGCTACCCGATAGGAGATATGGTACAAGAGCGTATCGCGCTAAGAGATGCGAGCGAAGCTGCAGGACATGCAGTATTAGCCCTGTACTACTATGCAGGAGCAGCTGATGTCTATGCAGAGACAGGTGAGCGCAAACTACTTCAAGCTCTCGATCGATTATGGGAGAGTGTCACACAGAAAAAGATGTATGTCACTGGTGCAGTAGGTCAGACACACTATGGTGCTTCGAGTAATAGAGATAAGATAGAAGAAGGCTTCATTAATGACTTTATGATGCCTAATATGACTGCTTATAATGAGACCTGTGCTAATATCTGCAATGCCATGTTCAGCTATAGAATGCTGGGGATTAAAGGTGATTCGAAGTATGCAGACGTCATGGAGTTAGTGTTATTTAATAGTGCTCTATCAGGCATCAGTGTGACAGGTAGAGAATATTTCTATGCCAATCCACTGAGGATGGTCAATGGATCAAGAGTGTATAAAGCACATAAGAATGACACGGAGTCTCCAGAGCGAGAACCATACTTAGAGTGTTTTTGCTGTCCGCCTAACTTGGTCAGAACGATTGCGAAAGTTTCTACATGGGCATACAGTCTGACTAAAAATGGAATAGCCGTCAACCTCTATGGAGGCAATAAATTATCGACGACGTTGCTCTTCGGATCTAAGCTACAACTGAGTCAAAAGACTGAGTATCCTTGGGATGGAGATATAGCTATCAAAATCAAAAAATGTCCAACAGCTCCTTTCGAGATTTCATTGCGAATTCCAGACTGGGCTACTGGTGCCTCACTATCTATCAATGAAAAAAAGAGCCCAGGCAAAATAACTGCTGGAAAGTATAAGACTGTCAAACGAAAGTGGACGGCTGGAGATACCATCCACTTAACATTACCGATGGAATCAAAACTGGTAGAAGGGCATCCGAGGATAGAAGAAGTGAGAAATCAAGTGGCCGTCCGTCGCGGCCCTGTCGTGTACTGTGTGGAGTCTCCTGACTTACCAAAAGACACCAGTATTTTAGATGTATACATTTCAAATAGGGAGGTATTAAATCCCAAAGCGAGACCTGATTTTCTGGGTGGGGTCTCAGTCATAGAAACTAATTTACTAATAAGAAGAAATGAGACAGAAGGACTCTATCGGACTCTTAGCAAACCTAAGTGGGATAAGTATCCGACACAGCTGGTGCCATACTTTGCCTGGAGTAATAGAGGGATGGCTGAGATGACAGTCTTCATGCCAGTCCTCTGGAGCGATGAATCAATAACCGATTAAGAAAAAATCTATGATATTATGAGCAAGTTAAAACATCTGATTTTCTGTATACTGCTTGGAATCTTCTTTCAGCTCTTGGCCTCATGTCAGAGTACAGCACCTAAAAAACTGGCTACGGCCACTGTCATGGGAAAAGAAGCGATCATGTCCACCAAAAAGGTCATGGGTGTGATGCCAGCTTCAGACCCGAACAACACTGGTGGCTGGGTATTGAATGAAGAACTGAGTGACGAATTCGAAGGAACCACATTGGATAAAGACAGGTGGTTTGTCGAAGGGCAAGACGGAGATTACTATATATGGAAGGGTAGACCTCCATCGCAGTTTGCTCCACATAATGCCATCGTGGAAGATGGTAAATTAAAAATCAGAACTCAGTGGGAACCTGACTATGCATTTTCTACTGAGAATTATGCAGATGGAAAACACAATGATAACTATGGCGTATTCGAAGGTGAGCCTACGCCGATCACAACGGCGGCAGTCATTACGAATAAGCGATTCTTATACGGCTATATGGAAGTCAAATCTAAAGTAGGAAAATCAAATATGACAGGTGCATTCTGGGCAATAGGTTATGAACAAGAACTAGACATATATGAGCAGATGGGAGTCCCTAAAATAGAAGGAACCATCAGTGCTAACTCTGTACGTACGGCAGTGCATGACTGGAGTCCGCCGGCAGTCAGACCGACGAAAGCTTTTGGATATGATGAAAAGAATCTGCCATATAATACAGCAGACGAATATCATATATATGGCGCAGAGTGGGGAGAAGATTATTTAAAAGTCTACCGTGATGGAGAGCTGACGGCACACTTCACACAAGATGAATTAGGCATTGATTGGGTACTTAATAATCCAATGGAAATATGGCTGGATTCTGAAGTATTCAAATGGTTAGGTGTACCGCACGAAGAAGAACTGCCAGCAGATTTTGAAATAGAGTATATGAGGCTGTGGCAAAAGCCTAATGATAATTTATTAGCTAAACAGTTCTATGGATTTGAAGGGCCAATATTATATGAGGATAATCCTAAGCCGCTGACGCTTCTGCCAGAAAGCTCGATACCTGATGACTATCAGAAATTCTGGTTGATCGATAGTCTCTCTAGCAAATATTTTATTTTAAATGAAGGGATGTATACGACCGGTGTGAATAGCCTGGAGTTTACTGGATTTGGTAAAAATGAAAAACTGGAAGCTGAGCAAGTCGTCGCCATGTCACCACAAGGAGCGATCAATATTCCGAGTGGTGAATATGAACTGTCGCTCAATGTCTACTTAGAGCAAGGCAGAGCTGTGCAGCAAATTTATTTATCATTTGAAAACCCAAAATTAGAAATACCAATAGATCTTACCGAATTAGATCGGCGTAAATGGACGAAGATCACTAAGCAGATTTCAAGACCTATTGGCTCAGCAGCCAATGATCAGTTTAAGATAGAAATCAGGGGGGAAGATGTCCCTAAGGTAAAGGCAGCTAAGTTCTACATCGATGATATTGAAATCAAAAAAGTAAAATAGATATAGGCCGAAATACTGGAAATGAAAGTCAAAGTCGTCAGATCATTTTACTTTACATATTTTTGTAATACACCTTGCACTCATAAAATAAACTGAATGAACTACCAGAGAAATGCTTTTACTTTTGCTTCGATTGTTGCTTTTGGTGGGTTTGTATTTGGATTAGATGCTGCCTTGATTTCAGGTACTGTCAAGTATTTAGTACAAGAGTTTGGATTGTCTGATCTACAGTTAGGCACAGTAGTCAGTGCTCCTGGTTTAGGTGTCTTCGTCGCATTGCCAATCGTCGGCTATGCCAGTAACGTACTCGGCCGTAAGCTGACGCTACAGGTCATAGCTCTGTTATACTTAGTATCTGCACTTGGATCTGCATTCGCACCTTCATTTGTGACTTTGACGGCTGCTCGATTTTTAGGAGGATTAGCATTTAGCTCCATTACTCTGGCCTCTATGTACATCGGTGAGATAGCGCCAGCACAGTGGCGAGGTAAGCTGGTTTCGATGACTCAGATTAATATTGTGGTAGGCTTATCAGCTGCTTACTTTATTAATTATTTGATACTACAGTGGACAAGTTCTGATGCAGTGTGGGTGACTGATATCGGCTTGCGAGATAATACCTGGAGGTGGATGTTAGGATCGGAGATAATCTTTGCGTTACTATGGTTTTTATTGTTATTCATTATACCTAACAGTCCATCGTGGTTAGTCTATAAGGGAAGAATCGAAGAGGCTAAAGCTTCGTTAGCAAATATTTATCCAAGTGATCAAATCATCATTCAGTTAAATGAAATGCAGACCAGTCTCAATGAGACGACGGTAGATCAATCCATAGGCTCACAGTTAAAAGAAATATTCAGTAAGCGGATGAGGGTTATTTTTATTGTAGCACTGACCATTGCCATCGCGCAGCAATCCACTGGAATTAATGCTATACTATTTTATGCACCGACGGTCATTGAGCAGTTAGGTATAGGCACAGATGCTGCGTTTCAGCAAGCTATTTGGATCGGTTTGACGAGTGTTGTCTTTACCGTGTTTTCTCTACTTTTAATCGATAAGATAGGCAGGCGACCTATGATACTGTGGGGGATGGTGTGGATTATCGCCAGCTTAGGTCTCTGTGCATATGGATTCAGCAATGCGCGATACAGCATCAGTGAGCAGGCAATCAGCGAAATGACAGAATTCAAAAATGCTTATAAATTAAAATCTATTGCTGGGACAGAATACGGCAGTGATATCGAATTTAAAAACGCACTATTTGCTACACTTGGTGAAGAGGAGGCGAGGAGTCAGTCCAGTTTGCTTTTACAAAAAGCGGCAAAGATGCCTGCTATGTTGATACTTTTTGGAATCCTGAGTTTTATAGCGGCCTTCCATTTTTCTGTGGGACCGATCATGTGGGTCTTATTTTCAGAACTCTTCCCCATAGGCTTGAGAGGTATTGCTATACCATTTTTTGCCATTGTGACCAGCTTAGTCAGTTACTTGGTGCAGAAATTTTTTCCATGGCAGCTGTCGACCATGGGTGGTAGTTCTACATTCTTATTCTATGCTGTTACAGTAGCGATTGGCTTAGTGATATTATATCGCTATCTGCCTGAAACTAAGAATCTGACAATCGAAGAAATACAATCAAAACTCAGAAATTAATAATTATGCTGAGTATCTATTCTGCTTCATTTCCAATTATTATAGTAGGTCTATGACGAGAAGAATATTTCATAAATATCTCGCAGGCATTATACATCTGATGGCATATATGAGTGTCATACAGTGTTCTGTGCTTAAGCCATTGAGAATAAATCCAATGGTGACAAATCCAATGGTAATAGATAGGGACACAATCAAATTTGAGGAGGCAACAAATGACTTTCCAAAAAATCTCAAAAATCTGCGCAAATGGGACTCACCCACCATAGCAGATCTGGATCAAGATGGATATCTGGATATACTGCTCAATGATCATGAATTAGGTATCAGAGTCTGCTGGAATAATAAAGGGAAATTCCAATACCCTTATGACATATTGATGGGAGATTTGCACGGAGTGACTTTAGGCGATATAGATACGGATGGGAATCAGGAGCTAGTTATGTCTCGGGGAGGCGGCTCAGGAAGTAATGCCCTCAATTCGAAAATATATCGAGCAGGCATTGATCGCAGTTTTACAGAACTGAAAGAACAGAATAAGCCTTTCGCTATGATGAGAGGCCGAACTTTAAAATTAATTGATAGAGATAATGATGGCGATCTGGATTTATTGAATTTTTGCTTTTTAGGAGAACCACACTCTGGTCGAGATACCCGAATCGTGAATAGTGTTGCGCTCGGATTTCCAGATGAGGTCGCTGCCAATGGAATTACCATGGGATACATCGGTAATCGCCAATGGAAGGTCGCTGGTAATATCTAGTTTCCTACCACGGGAGTGATTCATATTTTTAGTTGGTAAAGTCGAGAGAATAGAAATCACGAATGTATAAGCGAACTGTAATCAACTTATGAGAATCACATTAATATAATATAGAAGTATAATTTTATTAGTAAAATAAACATCATGATAGTAAGAGTTAATCTGGTATTCATTATTTTATTGCTATTAGCCTGCACACCAAAAGGCACAAGTCTTGACCACGAATCAGCTAAGGCAAATAGGCCAAATATTCTGTTTATAGCGATTGATGATCTGCGACCAGAACTGGGCTGTTATGGGTCTGAGATTGCAGTTACACCTAATATTGATAAACTGGCCAGCCAGGGCTTATTATTTAATCGAGCATACTGCCAGCAGGCTATCTGCAGTCCATCTCGGGCCAGTCTGATGACTGGCGCAAGACCTGAGACGACTCAGATTATAGAGAACTATACTTACTTTAGAGATGTCAATCCTAATATCGTTACCCTTCCACAACACTTTAAAAATAATGGATATGAGACAACCTATAGTGGTAAGATATTTCATAAGCGAGCATTTGCAGATCACCCATTATCTTGGAGTCGAGAGCAAGCAGAAATAGACTTTGTCCCAGCTAACTGGCCAGGTGGATATGCTCTGAAGGAAAATCAAGAATTATTTAAAAAGAATCAAGCAGCCATCAAGAAAAAATATGGCGAAAATGCGACTTCTCATTATGCTCTGGGCAGAGGTCCTGCGTTTGAAAAAGCAGACATAGAGGATCATGAATACCTCGACGGATATAATACGGTGAAAGCTATTGCCACGATGAAAGAAATGACCGCAGATCAATCGAAGCCTTTCTTTCTCGGACTGGGGATGAAGCTACCTCATTTAGACTGGAAAGCACCTAAGAAATACTGGGATCTGTACGACCCAAGTGACATATCCATCACGGATCAATCCGATAGTCCGACTGACGGAGCTGCTATGGGACTGCATGCTTCCTTCGAGCTGAGGGTCCGAGGCGGTATACCTAAGACAGGTCCTATAGAAGGCGATCTGGCCACGACTCTGATGCATGCTTACTTGGCCAGTGTCAGCTACGTAGATGCTCAGATCGGTAAGATGATTGATGCTTTAGAAGCAGAAGGTGCCAGAGATAATACCATCATCATCCTGTGGAGTGATCATGGCTGGCACTTGGGTGATATGGGCATCTGGGGTAAAGCGACTAACTATGAGATAGCCACCCGAGTACCGATGATTATCTGGACCCCTGATATGGATACTCAAGTGCGTGGGCAGAAGACTGATGCACTGGTAGAGCTCGTGGATATGTATCCTACGCTTAGCGAATTAGCAGGTCTTGATTTACCAGATCATTTAGAAGGCCAAAGTTTTGTACCATTATTAAGAGATCCAGCGATGGACTGGAAGGCAGCAGCCTTTAGCCAATACCCTAATCCTGCACTCAGAGAATGGGCAGCTAATCCATTGACCAGCAGTATGAGAGAAACTTATTTTGGGCCGCTGATCGAAGATGTAGAATCTAAGATCAAGAAGCAACAAGGTCAGAAATGGGATCGTGACTTATTCGAAAATGATCTCATGGGATATACCATGCGTACTGACCGTTATAGATTAGTACTGTGGAAGAACACGAAAGAACCAGAAGCCGCCCCCCTTTACATAGAGCTATATGATCATAAGACCGATCCGAAAGAGACCAAAAATATTGCTCAAGCTAGTACTAGCTTAGTCAATCAATTAGTCAGTCAATGGAGCAAAGGTTGGCAAGGTAATCAAGCCCATCCGAAACAGTGATCTGTATTATAGAAACGAAATTTGCTTTACACTAAAACCAGCCAGCACCTAATGCTCTAAAAGGCCAAGGGATCGCTGCTAATATCACAATCAGACCTATTAAATAATAAATGAAGGTCGTTTTAAATTTCTGAGAAGCGTCTGTCTTACGCTTAGCTTTAGCATAACCCATCGTGATGATGATCAGAGCGAGGATCATCATAGTGCCATGCTCTATGGTGAAGAATCGTGCTACTTTTTCTTTCATGAATCCATCTTCAAATGAGACAAGCGGACTGAGAAAATAAAGGGCAATTCCGATGAGTAGCTGAATATGACAAAAAATCATAGTGAAAAGACCGATCTTTTTATCCTTCGGTGTGAAATCACTTCTATTTTTCCATTTGGTATATGCATTGACAATGGCAATGATGAGTAATATGAGGATTAACCATCTGAATCCTGAGTGAGCATGTTTGAGGCCGCTGTACATAATCTTTTATTTAACTATTATTGAATATTCCTGTTAGACTCTAATATATGTGATACATCAAAAGCCTGTTAGTGGTATGAACAGTAAAATTAATACTTAATGTCAGTTCTCCTAACTAACTATTTCATATATAATTTGCTGTATATGAATGACCATGACTTATATTTGCGAAAACATTGTCAAGAATACTATAATTAGCCATAACCATATAGAATAGATGAATAATAACGATCCTAATTCTTTTGTCAAGCGACACATAGGTATCAATCAGCCTTCTCTAAAGTCACTGCTACATGCCATAGATGCATCATCCATAGAGCAGCTCATCAGTGAGACGATTCCAGCTCCTATCAGAAAGAATGATGCACTGAAGGTGCCTCAAGCTTTATCAGAGCATGAGTATCTGGAACACATAAAAGACATATCTCTTAAAAATAAACTAATACCGACTTACATTGGCCAGGGATACTATGGCACCATCACGCCAAGTGTCATCTTGAGAAATATATTTCAGAATCCAGGATGGTACACTCAATATACACCATACCAAGCCGAGATATCTCAAGGCAGGATGGAGGCTCTGATGAACTTTCAGACAGTAGTTAGTGATCTGACAGCACTACCAATAGCTAATGCAAGTCTTTTAGATGAAGGAACTGCCGCAGCAGAGGCGATGGCCATGTTCTATGGAGTGAAAAATAAGCGCACCAAGGATCATCCGATTCGCAAGTTCTTTGTGGATCAGCACGTTTTTAAGCAGACCATTGATATTGTCAAACTAAGAGCCGAACCTCTCGGCATCATCGTAGAGATAGGCGACTGGCAGACAGTTTCATTATCGGAAGAGTACTTTGGCGTCCTGTTACAATATCCTAATGCCCAAGGAACGATTCATAATTATACTTCTTTCTCAGATCAGTGTAAGACTAAGGAAATCTACATCACAGTCGCTGCTGATCTGATGAGCCTGACATTGATTAAGCCTCCAGGTGAGTGGGGCGCAGATGCTTGTGTAGGCAATACTCAGAGATTCGGTGTGCCTTTAGGATATGGTGGCCCGCATGCAGCATACTTTGCTACGACGGAGGCATATAAGCGACAGATACCTGGAAGGATCATTGGATTATCCATTGATTCTCATGGAGACCAGGCTTACAGAATGGCGCTTCAGACCAGAGAGCAGCACATCAAGCGAGAAAAAGCAACTTCCAATATTTGTACTGCTCAAGCACTTTTAGCCATTATGGCTGGCATGTATGCCGTCTATCATGGTTCGGAAGGCTTACAGTTCATAGCCATGCGGATTCATGCTTATGCATCATTACTCAGAGATAAGTTGAGCTATTTAGGATACGAAGTCGTCGAGGGTGATATATTCGATACCATCACCATCACCCTTAATGACAGCCAGATCAAAGCCTTATCATCTGAGCCGATCAATGTATTTAAGAATGGTCATGAAGTCAGCATCAGCGTGGATGAGACGAGTACTTTCGAAGACTTAAAATCACTCTTGGATATTTTTTCTAAGATTAGTGAGCAGAAATTAGATGTCGATATAGATGTGAACAATTCTTATGCGGATATCTCTGTAGAGTTAGAGAGAGAGTCTAGCTATTTGGATCATCCTACATTTAAGAAATACCGATCAGAGACTGATATGATGAGATACATTAAGAGTCTGGAGAATAAGGATCTTTCATTAATGCATTCTATGATTCCTCTTGGATCGTGTACGATGAAGCTCAATGCAGCTACAGAATTATTTCCAGTGTCTTGGCCAGAATTTGCTAATATTCACCCATTCGTACCACATGATCAAGTGGATGGATACATGGAGATGTTTCGAAATCTGGAAGCCTACTTGGCAGATATCACGGGATTTCAGGCATGCTCATTACAACCGAATTCAGGAGCTCAAGGAGAATATGCAGGTCTGATGGTGATCCGTGCTTATCATAGATCGAGAGGCGATGATCAGCGAGATATTGCGCTAATCCCTTCTTCTGCTCACGGGACTAATCCAGCAAGTGCGATCATGGCAGGGATGAAGGTAGTCGTCGTGGCTTGTGATGAATTAGGGAATATTGATACAAAAGACTTAGTCGCTAAGGCTGAAGAGCATAAAGAGAATTTGGCGGCGCTCATGATTACATATCCATCCACTCATGGCGTATTCGAAGAGGAGATCGTGAGCATATGCAGGACTATCCATGATAATGGGGGTATGGTCTATATGGATGGTGCTAATATGAATGCGCAAGTCGGACTTACAAGCCCAGGCATCATTGGCGCTGATGTGTGTCACTTAAATTTACATAAGACTTTTGCGATTCCTCATGGTGGTGGAGGCCCTGGTATGGGACCGATATGTGTCAATGAAAAATTGGCTCCATTTTTACCAGGCCATTACACACTTCCTTCAGAAGATAATCATCCTATCCATGCTGTGTCTGCTGCTCCATATGGAAGTGCCAGCATACTACTGATATCTTACGCTTACATCATGATGCTTGGTCCAGATGGTCTGAAACACGCCTCAGAGATAGCTATCCTTAGTGCGAATTATATCAAAGATCGACTGAAGTCAGACTATGAAGTCCTTTACTTAGGGAAGAATGGAAGAACAGCCCATGAGCTCATATTAGATATGCGTCCATATAAAGCTGTTGGAATATCTGCTGAAGACGTGGCTAAGCGCTTGATTGATTATGGATTTCATGCGCCTACATTATCATTTCCAGTAGCCGGGACGATTATGATAGAGCCGACTGAGAGTGAAAGTATAGATGAGTTAGATCGGTTTTGTGATGCGATGATTCAGATAAAAAAAGAGATTGACGAGGTGGCTAAAGGTGAAATGTCTCAAGAATCTAATACACTGACGAATGCTCCACATACTTTAAAGCTGGCTACATCTGATGAGTGGCCTTATGAGTATGAGAGGAGTAAAGCGATCTATCCATTAGACTATTTACGTGATCAGGGTAAGTTTTGGGCGACTGTTGCGAGAGTTGATAATGCGTATGGAGATAGAAATCTTGTCTGCACTTGTCCTCCGATAGAGGATTATGCATGATTGTCCTGATGTATTTCATCTATTTCCTTAGTTTTAGGGAATGGCACTTCGTAAGTCTTCTGACCGGGGATATTGGGTATCTAAACTGTTTTACTATCAATCGATAGTGTACTACTATTATAATTCTCTCAGATTTTGGTCCTTTACGTTTTTCTCTGCCACTAATCCTGCGATAAAGTATGGTGGTATGCTGGATGATAAGAAGTCAGACACGTATCAGAAAATCCCTGATAAATTTGTGCCCACGACGCTTGTGACTGATCAGTCGCAGGACCTGATAAGCCAGATGAAGAGTAAAGGTTTATCCTTTCCAGTCATCGTAAAGCCCGATGTGGGTTTTAAAGGGTTTCTGGTGGCTAAGCTGGAAAGTGAAGAGAACTTACTTCAATTTGTCAAAAGCTTCCAAGATCAGTCCTTCATCATTCAAGAGTATATAAGCTATAATAGTGAGTACTCGATTCTCATATATCGATATCCTATTAGCGGGAAGACTGGAATCAGCTCATTTATTGAAAAGTCATTTCCATCAGTCATAGGTGATGGAAAGAAGACGATAGGGCAATTAATTAATGAGAGCAATAATCCATTCATAGATAAAAGCTGGATAAAGAAAAAATGGAGTGAAGACTTAGAGAAAGTCTTAGCTGTATCAGCAGAATTACAATTAGACGATATCGGAAATTATTCGAGAGGATCAAAATTTCATTCTATGAATCATCTTCTGAATCAAGATTATGTGGAATGGGCAGAATCACTAATGATGTGTATGGAAGGCATAGACTTCTGTAGGATTGATCTGAAGGCAGATTCGGAAGCATCGATGCTGAAAAATGAGTTTAAAATCATGGAAATCAATGGAGCTAAATCAGAGCCCCTTCATATCTATGATCCTATATATAGTTTCATACAGATTATATTGGATGTACACCAGCACTGGTCTATCTTAGGAGCTATTGTAAAAGAGCGGCTCCAGTTATCATTTATTCTTCCTAGCTTTAAAGAGGGGTTTAAGTCATTTCGAATCGCAAAGAATATCGGTAAATAATGCATTTAGTCATAGATATAGGAAATTCTAATGTTGTCTTCGGGATATACAAGGATAATCAGTGGGTCCATAGCTGGAGGTTATTGACCATTAAGACCTATGAGATGAAGATGTATTATCAGAAGCGACTCATTCACTTCACATTAGAGAATAAGATTACCCTGTCTGAGATTGAAAAAATTACCATTAGTAGTGTGGTGCCTCAGATCAATAGTGATTTTGTCGAGCTCATAGAAGAAGTCTTTGGGAAGAGTCCTCAAATCATCGGTTTTGATTCTATGCCCGGCTTAGTGATAAATACTGATAATCCTTCTGAAATGGGCACCGACTTAATCGCCAATGCAGTGGCAGCTGTCAGCTTATATCAAGATCATGCGATTGTGGTGGACTTTGGGACTGCATTAACATTTACTGCCGTGCGAGATGACTTTACGATACTTGGAGTAGCGATAGCACCAGGTCTACATACAGCACTCAAGTCACTATATGGTGGTACCGCTCAGCTGCCGGAGGTCTCTCCTAAACTACCGGATACAGCGATAGGAAAGAATACCACCCATGCCATTCAGTCAGGTATTTGCTGGGGTTATTTAGGCTTAATAAAGGGTGTTATAGATCAGATGCAATCAGAATTAGATCATGACTGTAAGTTGATTGCCACTGGTGGATTATCTAATGTCTTAACGCCATTAGATGACTATTTTAATATCATAGATAGCGATTTGACATTAATGGGCATTAAGCTTATCGGCGATCATCTATAGAAATTCATCGCTCTATGCCATATGTCAGGAAGAAGTCAGCGATCATATAGCTGGTCATCTGATAGCTCTCATATAGTGCTCCCTTACAGATATAGCCTTCGTACGAAATAGGATATTGATCAGATACATGCAGCCTCTGCATCAGCTCGTCAGTAAGCACCACCCTGATATCCTCTCTATATTCTAATGCCTTACGCCCATAGGCTTTATATAGAGCTTCTTTAGCTCCCCATTGGATAAGAAGAACGTCAGTTAGCACTTCATCTGGAATGGCATGAAGCTCTTTTCGATTTAAATACTTATGTGCGATTCTTGTGATTTTATCAACTTTCTTTTGGATGTCTATTCCGACCTTTTGTACGGATAATATAGCCGCTACATGATCATATGAGTGGCTAATTGAAATATTGACATGTGAATCTTTAAGGTGTGGTTTTCCATAAGAATCCTTTACTATGTTGGATGTATGATAGTTATTAGATAGTTGACTTATCAATAATCGTGATGCAAGCCATTCTATTTGTCTTTTTTCGGATAGACTGGTGAAAAGCTTTGATTCTGCTTCATTGAAGATTAGTTTATCAAGGAAGTATTGATGATCTTCTTCTATTTTCCAGACGCCTGCTTTATGAGTTTCTGACCATATCTTTTGGTATGTTAAAGGCATATGATAAAATTACTTAATATTGCGGCACCCTGATCAAAAGTACGTAAGGGATTCTAAAATGAGAATGCATCTATTCCTTCAAGAAGAATTATCAAATCATGATTTTAACAGATAAAAGAATAAAGATGGCTATTGCTAATGGTGATATTGTGATTGAACCATACAGACCAGAATGCTTAGGGACTAACTCCTATGATGTGCATTTAGGCAGGCATATGGCTATCTATTCAGATGAAGTGCTAGATGCGAAAAAGCATAATCGAGTAGAACATATTGATATTCCAGATGATGGCTACGTGCTTCAGCCAGGAGAACTATATCTGGGCGTAACAGAAGAATATACTGAGACACACACGACTGTTCCTTTCTTAGAAGGTAAGTCGAGCATTGGTCGCTTGGGTATCGATATACATGCTACTGCGGGTAAAGGTGATGTCGGTTTTTGTAATAGCTGGACATTAGAGATATCCTGCATTAAGCCAGTGAAAGTCTATGCAGGAATGCCCATCGGTCAGCTTATCTATTTTGTTGTAGATGGAGATATAGAAAATCTTTATAACCATAAACCAGGAGCGAAGTATAACAGCCGATCCATCAGACCAGTGGAGTCGATGATGTGGAAGAATAAATTTTGATAATTTTCATATTTTTTAGATCACCAGTTTACATGATTTAGCAAATTGGTTCGGTCGGAGAACAGGAATTAGAGAGTAGGGAATATACTTTGCCGGATAAGCACTAACTGACTCTACAAAGCAATACGATAGTATATTTTAATAAGGATAATATGGAGTGTTAGTGGTTGTATTCTTCCCAGAGCGGATATTAATACAATATGAATCCTGTCCCATATAACAATAAAAAGACCCTCATCTGCGGTAAGATGAGGGTCTATATATGTTAAAATGGTTAACTTAATATTACTGCTTAGTTATCTTTCCAAGCATTCCTTTAGCCCACTCTACACCACCTAAGCCAAATGCTATAGAAAGTGCAAGTCCAAGAGCCCCTACAATGATAGAAATAATATTATCTAATATACCTTCACCGATACCTAATTGATTAAGGACCATAGTGATAACTAAAAACATGATTGCTCCGTATGCAATCTTACCAACCATCGCTGGATTAGAAAATCCTCCAGTATTCAATGCAGCTAATACTAAACCTTGTACAAATTGAGCTAAGTACATACCTATCACTAATAAAATACAAGCAATAATAATATTAGGGATGAATTTAATGACATCACTTAACAAGTCTGACACCATTCCTAAGCCTAAAGAATTAAAGAATAATATCAATACTGTGAACATGACGACCCAGTAGCCAAGTTTTGCAATAAGATCAGATCCTCGAGATTTCATACCAGCTTTAGCGAGATGGCCATTGATTCCTACTTTCTCGGTCAAATCATCAAACTTTAGAGCCTTAAGTATTTTTGATAGAGCGAATTTAATGGCTCTGGCAATTAACCAACCAATTAGGAGAATGATAATTGCTCCGAAAAGCTTAGGTATGAAGGCTGCGAACCCGTTAAATGTCTCTGCGAGAGACCTGGTGATTGTTTCAACTATATTCATTTTACAAATTTATTTAAGTTCTAAAAATAATCTTATTGATACCTTTCAGACGACACATATCAAGAGAGTCACTCGTTTATCTTAATTTTTTTAACATTTCTGTCAAGTGAAATCGAAGTTTCATATGGCTAAAAAAGAATCTATCATCCTCTGATAGTCATCTATCAATTGAAGATCAGCAAGATATAGAAAGATTTAAGACTTTTTGTCTAATTGAAGGCCACTTCTGCAGATTGAGCATTATTTTTATAAAGCATAACAGTATGTGATCACTATGGACATCCAGAAGGCTTCTCCTTAGAGACGTAGACGACTACAGTCTCACCCATGGTAATATATGACATATCTTCTATAGTAGGTTCTTGCTTATAGATATAGGCGTCTGAAAGGTTCACGACATCTGCATCTTGAGCTATATTGATCTTAAGCCTCAATGATTTTAGTAAGAAACTGGCGGCGCTTATTTGGTCACAGACGAGATTAGGTAGTTCAGACTTTCCGCCATCGTCCTTACTCAATACTACCTGTAAGGTCTCTCCCTTCTTAATATTGATACCCATAATCGTTTTCTTAGATAAGGTATCTATGATGGGCTTACCTTTATAATAAGCCTTAAGTATCATCCCCGGTTCTCCTCTATCGTATACCCGATCTACTACCTCAGTGAAGATATCTACATTTCTGAGTTCTTTGGACTTCATATTAAAAGCCATACCATATAATGTCCCTAAATAATCGCTCTTAAATAGTTCAGGTGCGTACTTGGCTATCGTAACATAGATTTTGCGGTTTTCTTTTACTTTACTGTTTGGCTTTGGATTTTGATTCAGGATTTGACCTCCAGGAATTCCGAGTCGATGTATAGAGTCATTTACGATGACCTCAAAGTTGTTTCCACTTCGCTCAGCATCTTCTTTAGCATACTGGATGTCTTGATCTATATAGTTAGGAAGTACCAGTTGCTGTCCATGATTCGTATAGCTTTTGACTCCACACATAGTCATATACAGCACGAGGAATAAGACTAAGAATATTAGAGCGATGTGTATCAGAAATCTTTTAGCGGTCACTACTGCGAATTTGTTATCAATTATACCGACGATAAAACTACATGAATTATTGCTATTAAGGCTTTATAGTGTCAAGAAACCTGATGATTTTCGAAATAGGCGAATTCACAGATTTATGGCTATCAGTCAGACAATGACACAAATACATAGTCATGACTTTTCTCATGCGACTTGTTGTACATTTACGAGGTGTGTTTTTTCGTGATCATACTAAGTTACATTAGATTATTGGACTTCAGTCATATAATTATTATAGGTGAATAAGGAGATTCTAAGGCTGGCAATTCCTAACATTATAAGTAATTTATCTATTCCTATACTATCTACAGTAGATACCATCCTTATGGGTCATCTGTCTGCCATCCACCTGGGAGCTGTGGGTATAGGGTCTATGGTTTTCAATTTTATTTACTGGAATTTTGGGTTCTTAAGAATGGGGACAACGGGACTTACAGCTCAGGCTTATGGAGAGTCTAATGTAAAGCAAGTATCACTACATTTATACAGATCGGTGCTCATAGCTATCGTTTTATCGGTTTGTATATTATTATTGTACTTCCCGATTCAGCAGCTTATTCTACTCGCTTTTGATTTAGATCCGCTTCAAGGCGGGCTTGTCATCGATTATTTTAAGATTAGGATCATTGCCGCACCAGCTACACTACTACTGTATGTATTTATGGGATGGTACTTTGGCATTCAGAATGCACTCGTCCCGCTGCTCATAACTGTCATCATCAATGTGATCAATGCGATACTGAGTTACGCCTTTGTGGTACATTATCAGATGGATATTTATGGAGTAGCGCTGGGTACTGTCGTTGCCCAGTACTTAGGCTTATTCTCGGTCATATTAATATACGTCAAGAATCAGAAAGCGACCGCAAGTACTACTCCATTTATAGAATTACTCAGATTTGAAGAACTCAAGTCCTATCTGAGTACTAATTTAGATCTATTCATCAGGACGCTATGTCTGACCTCAGCCTTTGGCTTCTTCTACAGTCAGTCATCAGCAAAAGGCGAGCTTTTTTTAGGTGCTTCTGTAATTCTTTTGCAGTTGATTAATTGGATGTCATACGGAATAGATGGATTTGCCCATGCCGCAGAAAGTATCGTAGGGAAATATGCTGGTGCCAAGAATCGAACTCGAGTGAATACAGCTATAAAACTCTCTTTTGTGTGGGGCAGTGCTCTAGCATTACTTTATACATTGATATTTTATGGTTTCTCAGATAGTATTATTCCTTTATTTACAAATGACGAATCTCTGATTACATTCACTAACTCTATTTATTTTTGGATTGTCCTATTTCCTTTGGTCAGCTTCGCCAGTTATATCTGGGATGGTGTATTTATTGGATTAGTGGCTTCAAAAGAAATGAGGAATAGCATGTTGATTGCGTTTCTGTTCTTCATTTGCTTCTACTATGCATTGAGTTATTATAATATAGGAGAAGCTCTTTGGATCTCTTTTTTACTCTTTATGATAATTCGAGGATTAGTACAATCTATATATTTTTTAGTGGGTACTAAGTTTAAAAAGTTGTAAGCCATGCAGCATTTTTTTAGAATAAGGCTGATTTACAAGCTTTTATAGTTAAAATTAACTCATGTTAATTTTGATGAAGATATAAGCGGCCGTTTTAAATATATCATTGAAGAAAATATGTTAAAATTCAGCTCTATTGAAATCATATGCGACAAATATAGTTCTTAACAATGTATAACTGATTGATATCAATTTTTTAATTTAAAATACTGGTTGATAGGATGTTACACTTTATAAATATTTGTTATATTTGTTTTCGTACTACCTAATTAGTTAGATATTATAGCTGATTAGACCCAATCCCAAAAACAGTACTGCTTTTTTAATCAAAATAGCGAGCAGCACTTGACAAATCTATACCTCATTTTACCTATATTTGCGCTCAGCATATTTAAGACTTATGTTTTATGCTTAAACAAAGTCATTTTTGATATTAAGATGAAGAGAGTGTACCGATTTTGTATTTTGATAATTTTAGCTGTTTGCTTTTCCCTGCAAATAGCCATTTCCCAAGAATTCCAACACTTAGATGGATCTAATAACAGTACTTTATCTCCTACTGACGGAGCAGTAGAGGATCAGCTTATTAGAATCACCGATGTAGGTTATGCAGACCAAGTCAGTGCTATCGGCGGAGTCGGAAGAATGAACCCTCGAAGCATCAGTAATACCATTTTTGATCAAGAACAATCTATTTTTGATACACGGAATCTAAGTGATTTTGTTTGGGTTTTTGGACAATTTATTGATCATGACATTACTTTAGTCAAAACGACAGCTCTTGAGGATGCTTCTATACGAGTAAAAGCAGGAGACGAACACTTTGCAACAAATTCACTTATAAGATTAAATAGATCAGCTGCTGCTCCTGGTACAGGATCTACTATTCAAAATCCAAGGCAATACTTAAATAGTACAACCGCATTTATTGATGGCTCTGTTATATATGGTAGCGATCTGGAGACTTCAGATTGGCTAAGATCATTTAAAGACGGTAAATTAAAAGTATCTAAGAATAATCTATTGCCCTGGAACACACAGACTACAGAGTTCAATGGAAGAAGAGACTTAAGTGCTCCATTAATGGCTGATGAGGCTCAGTCAGGCACTAAATTATTTGTGGCAGGTGATGAAAGAGCTAATGAAAATCCATTGCTTATATCTATTCACACGCTCTTCGTAAGAGAGCATAATAGATTGGCTGAAGAATTCATAAATGAGAATCCAGCGCTTACAGATGAGCAGGTATTCCAAATGGCAAGACGACATGTCACAGCATACTTACAGAATATAGTATATAGTGAATGGCTACCCAGCATGGGAGTCATATTACCTGATTACAATGGATATAATGAGTCTATGACGCCAGGTGTCTTCAATGTATTTTCTTCAGCAGCATTTAGATTAGGTCACACCTTAATTAATAGCAATGTTGTTAGAATGTCGCCAGTTGGAGATGAGATTCCTAGAGGTAATATGACATTGAAGGATGCTTTTTTCAATCCAAGTGCTGTTCTTTTAGCTGGAGGGATAGATCCTTATCTTCAAGGTATGGCAAGTCAAGTGCAGCAAGCACTTGATTGTAAAATGGTTGATGATGTTAGAAATTTCTTATTTGGTGCTCCGGGTGCCGGCGGGTTAGATCTTGCGGCAATCAATATACAGAGAGGAAGAGAGAGAGGCTTACCAGATTATAATACGATTAGATCTAATTTAGGATTACCACTTGTGAATTCTTTCTATAATATCACTAAGAATAAAGAAGAAGCAGCAGCTTTAGAAGCTATATATGGTACTGTTGATAATATTGATCCTTGGGTTGGCTTTTTAGCTGAGTATCATATGCCTGAAGCGCTTTTCGGCGAGACGATCATGCTGATCATGAAAAGGCAGTTTCAATTGCTTAGAGATTCAGATCGATTTTATTTTGAAAACGACCCTATCTTCTCTGAACAAGAGATTGAATATATCAAGACTACAAGTTTTAGAGAGGTCATCATGAGAAATTCAGGAATCAAGCTGATGCAGCCTGAAATCTTTGAAGCAATGCCTTATGGATCCATACCTAATGGTCCTGAGTTAGAAAGAATTCAATTGATCTCAGAAGTATATCCGAATCCAACAACTGATAACTTCGTACTAAAGGTGTTCTCTAATTATGATGCAGATATCAATATTACGTTTTTTGATAATAGCGGTAGAGCAGTCATACAAGAAGTAAAAACGATTCATGAAGGAGAGAATTTCATCTCTTATGATGTTTCCTCCATACTTTCTAAGGGAATTTACAATGTCCTCGTAGAAGAAGGTAATTTCTACGGTGTATCTAAACTCGTCATTGATTAGATCCGCAGGTTTTCATCTAAATGTAATTCAGATCTTCCTTACATTATCGGCAAGCTTCTTTTCAATTAGTATTTCTGTATCATCCAAATTGCATTATAGACATATCTCTGTCTAAGCATTTTTAGATCCCTCTTAAGTTCAATAAATAGATCTTTTGTATCCCAATTAATAGATCTTTTGCATCTCAATAAGTGAGCTAACTCCTCAATTTTATCTCACAGTAGAAAGCATATTAGAATAAATTGCATTACGATTGAGTGTAAATATCCCACCCAAAAATAGCAGCGCTATCCAAGGCTAAGGCGAATAATATGAGATACCTAAGATGTCTTACTGTCGATGCGAGTTGGACGTTTCGCTGTAAAGTAAAGCTCTTCTTTAGATTACTTTATCTGCCTATCGATGTTTTCAGAGTAGGAGAATAGGTTGGGGAATTACCCTTCTCATTGATGCTCACTCTGCTTCCATCTTCTGTGCGACCACAACCATATGGAAGGATTAGATATGATGTTTCTCTCAAGTAATTTGGCATACTGCTTAGTGATGTAGTGATCAGATGTATCTTTTGAATTTTCTGAAATCCAGAGCATGGTAGCCCGATAGTGCCCGCGATTCAGCTTAGTGATGTCGCCGTAGACCATAGGTATATTATTCTTGATCGCGATTCTCTCTATTGAAGTATTGAATAGAGTAGCTTGATTCATGAAGTCAAGGACAATATTTCGCTTACTAGCTGACGGATTCTGATCTGGAATGAGCATGAATAATCGTGGAGTAGTGGACTGACGCATGATTTCTTTTGAAAAAGTCTTCTGTTCTATGAGTTTTACTCCCCTCTCTAATCTTTTCTCTAAAAGGTATTTATCTGCCTTCTCGTTAGTTTGCTGCTTATAGATTCCAATGACTTGATGCTTATAGGTCTGACTAGCTGATGTGAATCCAACTTCCCAATTACCTAAATGACCGCTGAGCATGATGACATCTTGACCATTACGATATTGCTGGTCTAAAAATGTAGGATTAGTGATCTCAAATTTTAATCGTGACGTGTTTTTAGTTGCGAATAATTTTAAATTCTCTAATGCAACTTCTGCTAAGTGTTCATAATATGATGATATCGTCGCATTGATATTCACACGGCTATACGATGGTAGGCTGTTTATCAGATTCGCCTTGATCACAGCCTTTCTATATCGGCTGATAGATTCTAATATAAACTTACACAACGGCACAAGTCCATATATAGCGGACATAGGGAAAAAATATAATATACTGATTATGACCCTCAGAATACCAAAACCTAAATCCGATCCAATACTTCTGGTTTTACTCAAAATTAAAGTCGATTACTGCACCGTAAAGTTAATGAAGTAGTTTAAATAGTGTGTTAATTTAGAATGAAGCTGAAAACTGCTCAATGTCAACTGTTCATTGTCTACTAAAACTGTCTTTATGAGTCTCTCAAGCTCTTAATGAAATAGTTCGTCTTAAATCTGAATCGATATTTCTGGTATTATTCACATTAACGATTATCTTTATTCGTAGCTACCTAAATTAAGGTAGTTTTTCACAAAATGAAATAACTGTGCGTCATAAAGCTAACAGAAGAAAATTCTTAAAACAGTCGGTCAAGTCGTCATTGTTATTAGCAAGTAGCTCTGCAGTAGTGACTTCATGTGCTGCGACACCTTCACTTGAGTCTAATTATCCAATAGTCGTCTCTACGTGGAATAATGCGAAGGCTAATGAAGCTGCATGGTCCACACTCACGGAAGGTGGTACTGCACTTGATGCAGTAGAAGCCGGTGCAAGAATCCCAGAAGCAGACCCAAAAGATATGTCTGTCGGATATGGAGGCAGGCCAGATAGAGATGGACATGTGACACTCGATGCTTGCGTCATGGACCATAAAGGCAATTATGGAGCAGTCACCTATCTAAAAAATATCATGCACCCCGTATCCGTAGCAAGGAAGGTGATGGAGGAGACACCCCATGTGATGCTAAGTGGAGCAGGAGCACTACAATTTGCCATTGACCAAGGCTTCAAAGCTCAAGACCTATTGACTTCTCAAGCTAAAGCAGAATGGGAAGAATGGAAAATAAAATCTGAATATGAGCCTAAAATCAATATAGAATTACACGATACCATAGGTATCATGTCTATCGATAAAGAGCAGCATATCGGTGGGGCATGTACGACTAGTGGATTAGGCTATAAAATGGCTGGCCGGGTAGGAGATTCACCTGTAGTAGGCGCAGGTCTCTTCGTAGATAATGAAGTGGGTGCTGCTACAGCTACAGGCATGGGAGAGCTAGTCCTGAAGACGCTCGGCTCGTTCCTTATCGTCGAGCTGATGAGGCAAGGAGCCACAGTATCAGAAGCGTGCGAAGAAGCAGTGATGAGGATTGTGAGAAAACAAGATTATCAAAAACTCCAAGTGGGATTCATAGCCATAGATAAGCAAGGGCAGGTAGGTGCTTACTCGATACAACCGGGATTCGTCTATACTGTAACGACACAGAGTGGTACAGAGCTGATAGAAGTTAAATCTTATATTTAATTTTCTTGGCTTTGAATCATTCACAAAATATATTAATCATTCCCGTATGTAACCATTATATGTCTATGCCTTTTACATTTCATATATAAAAAGTGAGTAATATACTTTCTACTCTTAGTTTGGCACTTAATTTGATTTATAGAACATATAATTAAAACCTTTAATAAATCATACAATCGATTTGACATTCATGCAACATAATAATATCAAAGTACTACTGGCAGATACACAACAACTTTTCTCTGAAGGATTCACAGCAATTCTCAAGAAAGTGCAAAATGTTGAGACTCATGTGGTAGCATATGTGACATCAGGACAAGCATTAGTAGATAAATTAGTTGATATAGATGTCGATATGGTGTTTATGGATATTAACTTCCCAGATATAGATGGCGTAGAGCTAATTAACAGCATTAAGAATAAGGATAAGAATACAAGAGTATGCATCGTATCTTCATACACCGACCACAAGCTGGTAAAGAAGGCATTCTTAGCAGGTGCTGATGGATACTTCTCTAAGTCTAATAACTCTGATGAGTTATCCAGTTGTTTAACTCAGTTACTCGAAGGAGATAGATTTTTATCAGAAGGAGTCTATATCACTCCACCCCAGAGACAAGCCGATGCTCCAGTAGTGACGAATGGTGGAGTCCGCAAGTCATACTATCAGGATAAATTTTTAATACAGCAAAAGCTGACAAAAAGAGAACAAGAAGTATTAAGCCTCATCACTAAGGCGCTCAATAATAAAGAAATAGCTGATCGATTATATATCAGCCATCAGACTGTGGGAGTCCACAGAAAAAATATCATGAGAAAATTAGGCGTGAGAAATACGGTAAATCTGATACGATTTGCCTTAGATCATGAGCTTATCTCATAAGGCTAAAACAGACTCTTCCCCCCAGGATTACAAGGAGTCTCCATACATCATTTCCATTTCCATCCCGCTTATCAAGGTGCTATTGACGGTATTAATAAAGATTTAGAATTATACTAAAACCGATAGTATCTCATGAGAGATTTTTCGAAGTTAATGACTCCAAGTGTATTTGTGCAGAGCATTGCATCATTGTGCAAGTTTAAACTATACATAACATTGAGCGCAGTATGCTTACTTTCAGCTCAAGTAGTCAGAAGTCAGTGTCCAATAGGAAAGAGTAAGACCATATGTCAGAGCTCTGCAGATATTGTCTATCTGAATGGACTACTGAACCATGCACCGCCTACAGGCAAGTGGTACTGGAATGGAATCGGATCTGATCCAGTTGGGTTTGATGCAGAGGAAGGTATATTTGATCCATCATCTGTACAGCCAGGTTCATACTCTTTTGGTCTTCACTACTATGCTAATGATAAGTGTGCAAATGACGGGACGACTTATGTCATCGTCAATATCGTAGATAGTCCACAAGCTGGAGAGGGTACACATATCAAGACATGTGACGCTCCTGGAGTGGATCAAAATATAAATTTACACGATCTTCTGTTTGGAGAATTTCCGGGTGGAGACTGGACGTCGCATCCTTCTAATCCTTCAGGCGGAACTTTCAGTAGCATCACTAATACTTTTAATCCTGATGGAGCTAATGGTAAGTATGTATTTACTTATACCATAGATAATGATGAGTGTGATCCTGTGAGTGAGCAAGTATATATCAATGTGGGTTCTAAAGCATTAAGTCCTGGTACAGGATCTAACTTCAATGTGTGTAGCCAATCTACTTCTACTATAAATCTATACAGTCTGGTAAGTGATGAGGATGAGGGTGGTCTTTGGACGCCTCTTGCGGGTAATCCATCAGGCGGTACTTTTTCCCCTTCAGGTGCATTCAGTGTGGCGGGTGCAAGCAGTTCACCACCTAATAATGTATACGGATTCACATATGGATTCCCTTCTAACTGTAATACTGGTCCATCTAGTACGGTGGTCTATATTACAATCACAGAGCAGAAAGATCCTGGAATCGACTCCGAAATATCTGTATGTATGGGAGCACCCATTATAAACCTACTTCAGAACTTAGACGGATCACCTGATCCTGGCGGCACATGGAGTGCTAATCCGTCTGCTGGCTTTGGCCCTTCGGGCACATTTAATCCTTCAGCAGCAGGTGTGACTAATGGTACGTACGAATTTACCTATACGTTCCTTCCTTCACAAGGATGTGCGACGACAGAATCTACGCTTAAAATTAATGTTATTGATCAGCCTTCAGTGGGCACGAGTGGCAGTATATACATATGCGAAGGCAGCATAACGCCATTAAATTTATTTGATGTCGTCACTGGAGAAGATGCAGGCGGTCAGTGGGTAGAGCTTAGCTCAGGCCTTGTCGTAGGTGGTCCAGAGGCAGTAGATCTAAGTGCAGTCGCAGCAGGAACATATATGTATCAATACAACAATAGCCTATTACCAGGATGTACAGCGATTGCTATTTCCACTGCGACTATCATCGTAGGAGGTCCACAGCCTGAAGCGGGCATCGGTGGTTCTATCACATCATGTAATGGAATGATAGACTTAACTGGAGCTGGACTATTTATAGAAGATGCAGGAGGCCAATGGGTAGATAATGATTATAGTGGCGTCGACTTATCAGATCCATTGAATGTGGATTTTGCAGGTCTGGCACAAGGAAGTTATTCATTTTCCTATTTATTCGGAGCGAATACTGGATGTCACGTAGATGAAGCGATCATCACTGTGATCATCCCGACTAATCCACCACGAGTGGGACAGGCGACCACCTTTCAGATATGTAGTCATTCGACGGAGACAATAGATTTATTTAATCTGTTAGTCAGCACAGATCCAGGGGGGGTGTGGTCAGAAGATGTAGGGAATCCTGTAGCAGCAGGCGCTGCATTTAATGGCTCTGAGTTAGATATATCTGCTCTGGCGCCGTTGACTGGAACCACTGTATTTACTTTCGTCTATGACTTTGGTCCTCTTCAGAACTGTACTGCCGCGACGACCTCGGTAGAGATTACAGTATATAACCAGAGCAGTGCAGGAACAGGTGGCCAGGTCAGCATCTGTGATGGAGCTGGATCAGTGGATTTATTCGACTACCTATCTTCTGAAGATACAGGAGGTACATGGAATGTCACAGGAGCTTTCGCTAATCAAGGCACATTAGATCCATCTACTGGAAGCTTTGATTATACTAATGCATCTCCAGGGACTTATTTCTTTATATACAATCAAGATAATCAAGGCGCTTGCGCTGACGAAGAAGCCATCGTGACATTGACAATCATGAGTGACGTGACTCCATTGAGTGGTGATCAGTTCATAGGCATCTGCGAGGGCACTTCTGAAATCATAAATCTGAATACATATATTAAATCTTTGGGAGCTACGCCAGGAGGTAATTATAGCCTTGTCTCTGGTTTTCCTGCAACAGCTTTTGATGAAGCTTTAGGCATTTTCGATCCGACAGGAGTTGGTGCATTGAGCCAGTATGTCATCCAATACGAATACGATGCTTCATGTGCGATAGCACCTGTACAAATCATAATAGAAGTCAGAGGCTCACAGTCTGCTGGCACAGCTCAGAATGTGACAGTTTGTAAAGATTTTACAGGCATAGCCACAATTGACTTAACAGCTCAGCTTACAGGAGCTGATGCAGGTGGAACGTGGGTAGATGATAGCAGGACAGGAGTCGACTTATCAGATCCGTCTAGTGTGGATATGACTGATCTTCAGGCAGGTACTTATGCATTTACCTATAAGTTTGCAGCTTCAGGAGAATGCGATAAAAGCTTTGCTACAGTTCTGGTAAACTGCATAGAAGAGCCACCTTATTTAGGATACGCTTCTAATGTCAGTATTTGCGAATTTTCAGAAGAAATAATTGACCTGACGGCACTTCTAAATGGTGAGCAGTTAGGTGGTAATTGGATAGATAATCTTGGTTCTGGTATAGATGTTTCTGACCCGACTCAAGTAGATTTTAGCACAGCGCTTCCTGGTACTTATACCTTTGATTATGCATTTGATCCATTAGGGACTTGTGCTTCATCAGAGAGCATTACAGTCGGTGTCACAGTGTCTGATATCAGATATGCTGGAGAAAATAATTATTACACCATTTGTGGAAATCTTGCTGCTACGCCGGCCTTTCCATTAGTGACTATAGCTGGTCTGCCAGGCGCACCAGACAGCGGTGGGACGATGACAGCTTCTAATAGTAACCCTCCAGGATCGGTACTTGATTTTAATGGCGTATCAGGTCAGTGGGAATTTGATCCACAGTTTGCCTTTCCAGGTACTTATATGTTTGATTATAATTTTACAGCCTCAGGAGGCTGTACAGGAGATAAAGCGACGATTACAGTATATGTCATAGACGGTATTCCAGTAGCGGGAGCAGCGACTGATCCAATCGGTGCCTGCGGCATGACTGAAGGCATCTATAATCTTTCTACTTTATTGACGGCTAATAGCTCAATAGGTGGTCAGTGGACGGTCAATCCAGGGACCCCATTTCCATCAGAAGTAGAATTTAATTCTTTTACTGGAGAAGTCGAAGTTGCTAATTTACCAGTTGGAACTTATACGATAGATTACAGCTTCAGTACGATACAGTGTAACAGCACAGGGGTCATTGGATTATCACTTGTGGTAGAATCTTCTACTGTAGGCACAGATGGTATTTTGACGATATGTGATCATGAAGATGTATTGATTAATTTAGAAGAAATCATAGGAGTTCTATCTACGCCCGCGACGGCAGTATGGACAGATTTAGATGGCTCGGGAGTCAGCTTGACTAATCCTTCCGCAGTTGATTTTTCATCTACCCCTCATGGGACTTATCAATATCAGCTAAGTCTTGATGATCCTGAGGAGGCGTGTTCGCCTGGATCATCTATTGCGACAGTCGTCGTGAGCGCACAGCCTAAAGCCGGTGTGGGTGGTAAGTATGAAGTATGTACGTTTGATCCATTGACTAATGCCATAGAGCTGGACTTAAACACCCTTTTAGCGGGACAAGATCCAGGTGGTGTATGGGCAGGACCTCAGCCAGATGGCGCAGGAATATTTGACCCATCGACAGGAAGTCTGACCATCACAGAAGCAACTTCAGTAAGAAGCTATATATATACTTACAGCTTTGATTTTGCACAAGGAAGCCCTTGTAACAGCGATCAAGCCATCATAAAAATAAATGTCACAGATGAATGTGGAAACACCACACCATGCTTCGCATCGCAAAGATATAATGTTGGTTCTCGCTGGATCGAAGGTGGAGCCATTGATGATACCGCTGTAGATGGTGGCATCGTGAAGTGTGGCGCTCAGAGTACCACAATGACAGTAGCACCAGCGACAGAATCATATGATCCTAATTTATTTGAAATAGAACTAAGAGGGACATCCTATTATGATCCATATCAAAAATATATGGTGACACCAGATGCGCCGACAGTAGGTGAAGATATCGTTTGGATTAATTTTGATGTCAGAGCGTTCGTCAGTTCATTTGAATTATTACTCGAAGATGATGAGCACTTAGCTTGGGCCTTATACAAATCAAATGTACACACCGCTGGGACGTCTATTTTTAATCCAGCAGAAGGAAATGGAGTAGATGCGCCGATGCAGTTAAGCGGAGATTGTTCTTCTTTAAGCTTGATCAGATCAGGCATAGCAAGTGAGATGTGGCATACCATTATGGTGAATCCGCACCACTTCGATACGCCGAATAATTACTACATCGCGATCTGGGATAGATCAGATAATGTCAATGTAGGAGATGGGCCGCTGGGAGGTGTTATCTCTAAGTTCTCCACCAGAATGGGATGTGAAGAGACAGATCACTGTTCTGCTCCAGTCGTCAGTCAGTCACCATCATTCGTAGATAATAAGAATGGGACTTACACTATCGTCATAGATGTCCAGGGTATCAATGGAGAATATGCAGCCATAGATAAAACTGGTAAGGCCACATTCATATCAGATAATGTCTGCTTAACTAATTCTACAGACCACCATCCATCATTATCGGGCTCATTTTCACTGACCTATCCTAATGATGTCAATTATGAAATTCAAATAGCAGCCATAGATCCAGCTAAAGCGGTCATGTGCGGCGGTGCAGATAATTATGAATACTGCCAGTCAGATCTTATAGCACCACCGATGGCAGATTTAAAGATCGATTGTAACGGAGGATACGATGCAGAGCATGTCTATCATGGATTTGATGAAATACCTGATAATTCTGATTCAGATGTCACGATAGCCACTCCCTGTGGAGGCCAAGACTTTAAGGTCACTTATGGAGATATCATCAGACAGAAAGGCCAGTACCTATATGAAGTAGAGAGAGTCTATACTATCTTTTCAGGATGTCAACTACCAGGTAAGGAAGATGATCAGCAAGCCACCTGTAGTGTTTTCTATAATGTAGATTATTCATTCTACAGACCGACAGGAAATTGTGATCTCGCATGTAATATAAACGGGATCAACGTCGGAATCAATGATCAGTGCGAAGCGCGCATCACACCTGATATGGTCCTCGAAGGGCCGACTGACGGTTGTGAAGATGATTACTATGTCGTACTGACAGATCCCGAAAATAAAAATAAACCAGTCGCCAATCCTGTGAATAGAAATTTCATTGGTAAGACACTACAAGCACAAGTATTTTTTGTCTCAGGTAAGAGAGCAGATAATTCTTGCTGGGGATATGTCACCATAGAAGATAAGCTACCACCGACTGTCTACTGTCCAAGTCCTGATACGATCAGCTGTAATGCGATAGACCCTGTCATCAATTATGCAGCATGGGTACATGATGTGTGTGCTCACTTTACGATAGAAGAATTAGGAGAAAAAGTAGAAGATTTTGATTGTGACCCATACTCTATTTTCGCAGCAAAGAAGACGATAAGTTACACAGCTGTGGATGATAGTGGAAATAGATCTGCACCATGTCACTATGAGATTTATTACCAAAAAGATACCATAGGCATCACAGACTTTCCTGATGATATTTCCATTTCATGTAAGGATGCAGTGCAGTTTGATATAGATGAAGATGGTAGACCTGATCCTTCATTCACAGGAGGGCCAGCCATAGGCGGCAGATCCATATACCCTAATGAAGGCTACTGTAAGATACAGGCTACATTCGAAGATCAGATTGTGCCACTCTGTGATAAGAGCTACAAGATACTGCGTAAGTGGACTGTCTTAGACTGGTGTAGAGAGACGACGGCCTCAGCTAATAATCCAATATATGACTACCAGATCATTAAAGTAGAAGATAAGTACGGTCCAGACATGCAGTGCTATGGCGAAGATGTAACTCTGGAAGCTGATCCTCATGCATGTGGTGCGAAGGATATGAAAGTGAAGATGCCTGAGATTTTATTTGACTGTGGATCAGGAGACTTCAGATATGTCATCGGTCATAAGAAAGCAACCGAAGGCGGAGATCCTTATACAAATGTAGATACAAGTACTGTCTATTGGGAAGGTGGAGAGCCATGGATCAAGGGAATGCCATATGGCGAGAACTGGGTCGTCTGTACTGTGTATGATAAGTGCGGTAACTGGTCCAGATGTCACTACAAAGCGACGGTGATCGATAAAGTACCGCCGATACCAGTGTGTGATGAGAATACAGTCGTGACACTTTCGACTGATAATGCCGCACGAGTCTGGGCAGAATCATTTGATGATGGAAGTTTTGACTTTTGTTCTGATGTCAGTTTATCAGTCGCGAGACTGGAAGGTACTGACTGCGATGGTGAAGAGCCACTATTCAAAGAGCATATCGATTTTTGCTGTACTGACATAGGCCAAGAGATCATGGTCGTCCTTAGAGTCCTGGATGAGTCAGGGAATAAGAATAGCTGTATGGTCAGAGCGCAGATAGCAGATAAGCAAGCTGCCAAGTTCAGCAAGCATCCTCCGCATAGAGAAGTATTCTGTTATGAAGATATTACGACCATAGACATGGGTAAGCCAGAAGTAGATGATGAGTGCAGCACTTACACGATGGATTATGAAGATGTGCATCAATATAACCAGTGTAACATAGGTAAGATGACACGTCACTGGAGACTATGGGATTCTTCAGGTAATCAGGTAGATGCTTACGAGCAAGAGATTCACATAAAGTCCGAGAAGCCATTCAGAATGGAAGCTCACTTATGGCCTACTGATTATAATACAACAGTAGAATGTGATAAAGCCATCACTGATCCTGAAGTAGCAGGTGAGCCTTTGTTAGAATATATAGAGAACTGTGCTTTAGTCGCATCGACTTACGAGGATGAAGAGTTTAACTTAGTCGATGGTGCTTGCTATAAGATATTAAGAAAATGGACTATCGTAGACTGGTGTCAGTATGATGATAAACTACCATCTAATCAGAATCCTGGATTGTGGAAATATACGCAGAAGATTACGATGAATAATACCGTTGCACCAGAATTCGGAGAGACCTGTATGGAAATTCAGAATAATGGGACCACAGGAGAGTGCTCAGTATCTGTAGTCTTGACAGCTCAGGTCACTGATGACTGCACGGCGCCTGAAGATTTAGACCTTAGCTATGCTATCACATTTGAAGGAGGTGCTACAGCATCCGGTAAAGGTTTGGCATATAGCTCGACTGCTGTTCCTTTTGGAAATCACTCCATCACATGGACAGCTATGGATAAGTGTGGCAATACTGACTTCTGTACACAGGAGTTTTTATTAGAAGATGATAAAGCGCCGACGCCATACTGCTTAGGAGAAGTCGCTACAGTCATTATGCCATCTACAGGATATGTAGAATTATGGGCTGGAGATTTTGATAGAGGTAGTTCTGATAATTGTCCAGATGCAGAGTTGACTTTTAAAATGAAAAGATCTGAAACTCAGGATACATTATCACCTAACCTGAGGTTCACATGTGATGATGTAGGAGTTCAAGAAATAGAAGTCAGAGTTTTTGATAGTTCTGGGAACAGTGATTTCTGTAGAACCAGAGTAGAGATTCAAGCGAATAGTGCTTGCGATGGATTACCAGAAGGCGGCAGCGGATCATTCATCAGTGGAATGATTACCACAGAGACTGATATACCAGTCGGTCATGTCATGGTGAATCTACAGCATATTAATGCGGATGCCGATTATGAATACGAAACTGATCAATCTGGGCAATACCAGTTCGGTCAGATGCCCATGCATGATAATTATAGAATTACTGCATCCAGAGGAGATGATGCTGTGAATGGAGTGTCGACCTTAGATATGGTTCTGATCCAGAGACATATATTGGGAGTAGAAGCCTTAGACAGTCCATATAAGCTGATTGCTGCGGATATTAACAATAGCCAAAGTATCTCAGCATCAGACATGGTCAACCTCAGGAGATTAATCTTAGGCCAGCATACTGAGTTAGATGGGAATGAATCTTGGAGATTGGTGAAGAAAAACCAAGAATTTCCAGATATGACGAATCCATGGCCTTTTATTGAAAGCTTTGCGCTGAATAATGTAGACCAGACCTTTGTAGAATCTGACTTCATAGCTGTTAAGATAGGGGATGTCAATGGCTCAGTGATAGCAAGTGAACTCCATCAACCCACGGAAAGCAGGTCAAATGAATCGCTAATGCTTAAGGTGGACAATATAAATTACAAAGAATCAGAATCAATTGTGGTACCATTCACTTCTCAGAACGATATGATGGTCAGAGGATTTCAGTTCACCTTATCGTATGATGATACTAAGATGCATTTTGAATCAATTCAATCTGAATTCATTGACATAACTCCTGATAACTATGCGGTTATGGAGAAAGATGGAATTGTGACAATGAGCTGGAACAGTGATGATATTTTAGAGCTTGTAAAGAATCAGCCACTTTTTGAAGCAGTTTTTACAGCTCGGACTAACTCTGATCTGATCAATAGTATAAGCATTACGTCAGAAATAACTAAATCGGAAGCTTATAATGCTGATCTCGACATCATTGGTATCATTCTTGATCTAAACAGGGAAGAGAATGACTCGTCCAAAGGGATTGAGTTGTACTACAATAGCCCTAATCCATTTTCAGGCTCCACAGAAATCAATTTCTATGTCCCTGAATCTTCTGATGTGACACTTAGAGTATTTGATGTCTCAGGGAGAGAAATACTTAGTGTGAAGGAAGAATATGGAAAAGGGAATAATGCAATCTTACTGAATGCAGATGATATAGATCAATCTGGAATGTTATACTACCAGATAGAAGTAGGGAACGAAGTGAGAACCAGTAAGATGATTAAGATCGATTAAAGAAAAAATATAATCGAATTACTTGAAAGATTTACCGCAATGACTGGCCTTTACTCATATTAAATAAAGGGTAAAGGCTTTTAAACACTGCAAAACCAAGATAATTCGTAAATAAAAAGTCGTATGGGATTAACTAATTCATTTTATCGTCAGCTTAATAGGGGTAATTCTCTTCTTGACAGCCCTATTATCGACAAAAAGATAAACTATTTCTTAACTTTATGCGCTTGGATGAAACGCCAATCCTAAAAACGCGTCAATGATGTATAGAGCCATTTTAAGCATTTTATTGATAGTAATTGTTTGTACGACAACTTTGCTTTCACAAATTTCTATTGGATTAACCGGTGGAACAGCGGCAGCTGGCGAGACTGTTGATATTGACGTCACTGTAAGTGATTTCACTAACATAGTTTCCATGCAATATTCTATTAATTGGGATGCAGACGTCTTCTCATTTAGTAGTATAGAAAACGTGACAGATGCTTTAGAGCAATTCTCTGAAGCAGGCAATATTGGAACACCACCCACTGCAATAGCTGTCAGCGATGGCCAGATTACGGTCACATGGAGTTTAGACAACACAGAGCCAAGATCACTTCCAGATAATACAAGATTATTCTCAATCAGGCTAAATGCTACAGGTGCAGCTTGCGCAAGTTCTGCTGCCGAATTAAGCGAAGTGCCCAGAAGAATTGAAGTTGCAGATGAAACTCTGACAGATATTGGTGCCATAGCATCCAATTCTACTATTATGGTAGACGGAACGAATTGTCCTACAGATGGAGGAAACGATGGAGGTAATGATGGAGGTAATGATGGAGGAAACGATGGTGGTAATGATGGTGGAAATAATGGAGGGACGATGTTCCCTGATTGCTCTACTACATGTAGCGGGTCAGATGATGTTTCACTGATAGTTAACTGTGTAGCAGCTAATCCTGCTGCAACAGCATTATGTATACCTGTTACGACTACTAACTTCTCAAATATAGCAAGTCTTCAGACAGGAATAAGCTGGGATCCAGCAGAATTACAGTTTGTATCGGTGAATGAAGGGGGCCTAACGGGATTCACGCTAAATGAATCGAGAACAGCAGAAGGAATTCTAAGGTTCCTTTGGATTATTGGATTTAGTGATGACCCAGTGACAGTCGATGATGACGGAGTATTGTTTGAAATTTGTTTTAATGTTCTCGCTGCTGACGGAGTCTCAGCTGAAGTAGAACTGGTAGATTTAACCAATTTTGATATAGAATTAGCTACAGGTGATGGTGTTACTACAGCTAGCTGTCAGCAGACTGGTAGAGTTAACATTGGCGATGCTGGAGGAAATGACGGGGGAAATGATGGAGGTAACGATGGAGGAAATGATGGAGGAAACGATGGAGGAAACGATGGTGGAAACGATGGTGGAAACGATGGTGGAAATCAAGGAGGCACCGAGAACACTTGTGTTAACAGCTCAGATGCCAGTTTGATCGTTCAAGGAGGTAGTGTACTCACTAATGCTAACACATGTGTTCCAGTCACAGCTGCGAATTGGGTTAATATAGCAAGCCTACAGACGGCTATTCAGTGGGATCCAGCAGTCCTAAGATTCACAGGTGTCAATGAAAGAACAATATCTGGATTCACTTTGAATGAAAATGAAGTAGATAATGGAACACTAAGATTTTTATGGATCATTGGATTTGGAGATGATCCGATTAGCCCAGATGATGGAGCTGTACTATTTGAGATTTGTTTCGATGGCATCGGTAGTGATGGTGAGACATCTGATTTAGAATTTGTAGATATACCTAACTTCAGTATAGAGCTGGCTAATAACGATGGAGCAGCAGAAGAGCTTTGTGTTTCTCAAGGAAGAATCGGAATAGGCAGTGGTGGTGGACCAGTAAATCCCCCTATTAACAATGGTGATGGTGTAGATCTCTGTGAAGGAACATCTGATATAGGTTTAGTCATTGCAAACTTTAATAATGATATCGGAGATAACGTCTGTTTGCCAGTGACAACAAAGAATTTTACAAACATAGCAAGTATCCAAACCGCAATCGAATGGAATAGTAGTGTCTTATCATATACGGGACTTAATGAATTAGGAATAACAGGTGTATCGCTAAATGAAGCTGAAACAGGTTCTGGTGAGCTTAGATTTTTATGGTTGATCGGATTAGGTGAGACACCCGTCACACTTGAAGATGACGCAGTATTATTTGAGCTTTGCTTTGATATTACTGGATCTAACGGAGCATCATCCAGCGTATCCTTTGAAGAAAGACAGAATTTTGAAATAGAGATTTCTAATGGAGATGGAATTGCCCAAGCTACATGTATTGATAATGGATTAGTAAGCATAGGCGATATAATGACAGGAGGTGGAGATCTTGTGCTGACAGCTCAGTCAGTAACTGGAATGGACGGTCAGGAATCTTGTGTGGATATCTCAGTACAAAACTTTACAGATGTTCAGGGAATGCAGGTAAATATACAGTGGGATTCTACTTTTTTGACATACAGCAGATTTATTGATAGTGAAGTATTAGAAGGCTTTGGAGAAGGTAATTTTAACCAGAGAGGTGGGAATAGTTTAGTGATTACTTGGTCACCAGTCAGCCCTCAATCCGTAACAAATAATAGCATCATTGCAACATTTTGCTTTAATGTATCAGGTAGTTGCGAAGGTACCAATGCTTCAGATATTAGCTTTACATCTACGGGATCGAGCCCTATTGAGTTTATAGATATTAATAATATGCTACTACCAGTAATGTTAAATGATGGTCGTATTGCACTGGATTGTGGAGTGATGCCCCCTGATACGACTGATACAGGCGATCTTATGTTAGGTGCTGGTACTACAAGCACACCTAACTGTCCAGATGATCTCACTGGGTCCATTACAGTATCAGCTCCTGTAGGTGCTGTATCACCAGTCACATGTACTTGGACTAATGAGAGTGGCACAGTCGTCAGTTCAAGCACTGATAATTGTAATTTATCTAATGTCCTATCCGGTACATATACCCTCACAGCGACTGATGCGACAGGAGCAATGGGAACAAGAGAGTACATTATTCCGAGAGCACCTGGACCAGTCATCACTTTTGATGTGATAGACGCTGGATGTGATACAGGTGGAAGTATTAATACTAATCTCACTGGTGGAGATTTTGGACCATATACATTCGAGTGGGCTGGTGGCCTTGATCCCATAGAAGATCAGACTGGCTTAGTCTCAGCGACATATCAGCTGACCATCACGGATCGTAACAATTGTCAATATGTAAGGACCATACCATTGGGAGGATCTACTGATACTGGAGAGACTTTAGCAATCAATCTGGTCAATCAGCAAGATGGTACATGTGATGGAGGATCCAGAATAGAAATAGAAGCAGTCGGTGGATGTTCACCTTATACATATAGATGGACAGGACCGAATGGAGAGACATCTAATGAAGAGGATATCTTTAGAATTGCAGCAGGTACATGGACAGTTGTCGTTACTGATGCAAGAGGAAGTACTGTCACTGAATCATATACGATAGGCTCTGGCGTCATGCAAATAGAGATTTTAGAATCAGGGACTACAAGACCTACCTGTGAAAACCTAACCAGCGGTTCTATCGCAGTCAGTATCATGGGCGGATGTGGTAATTTTATATTTGAATGGAATGGACCTAATGGATTCAGAGCATCAAGTTCTACCATTAATAATTTAGAGCCTGGAGAATATGTACTCGATGTCACTGATCAGAGTGATGCTGGTATAGTGGCGACAAGGAGTTTTGTACTTACAGTAGAAGGAAATGTAGATTTTAATTCTACAGTAACTGACGCGACTAATAGAGAAGGCAATGACGGATCTATTAATATTGATATACCAGAAGGAGGTCTTGATACCTTGAGCTTCATGTGGAGCGATGGTTCTACGGACCTAAGTCGAGATTCTCTGATGGCTGGACAGTATATATTGACGATTTCCGATGGTACGGATTGCCCGACGATTTTTGCGGCAGAAATAAAATGGGCAGCTATATTCTTAGATGACGTTATAGTGCAGACAGCGATATCCTGTTTTGATTTGATGGATGCAGTGATTGGCGGCGATGTCATCGGTGGATGTGAAGATAGAATCTTGCGTATAAATGGAGTAGAGACAGCACTCCCATCAGCTAATTTAGCTCCTGGGACATATGAAATAACAGCAGATGATGCTTGTGGTACGATGGTTAGTAAGACGATAGTGATCCCTGAGTATCAGACATTTAGCATCGAGCCAATGGTAAGTTGCGAAGATGGAGCTAACGCAAGTATTGATATTACTTTAGTCCCGACTAATGGATCAGGTGTCTTTTCAGTAGAGTGGAGTGATGGCACAGCGACTGATGATCCGCTGGTTAGAACTAATGTAGGATCAGGACCTGTGACTGCTTTAGTCAGTGACGGATGTGATCAGATGGAAGTGACTATTAGTGCAAATGAAATAGGTAATGCTTGTGATGGAACTCCACTTGACCCAAATTTCTGCAACGGCAGACCGATTATCACGCCCAATGGTGATGGACTAAATGATGAATTTGTGATAGACTGTAATGGATCGGCTCCTTCATCGCCTAGTGTCCTTGGACTGTATGATAGATGGGGTAGATTAGTCTTCAGACAAGTTAATTATGACAATTCATGGTCTGGCACTGATTTAGATGGCAATCTTCTTCCAGAAGGTGGATATATGTGGGTATTGATCCTTGGAGAAGGAAGTAATAGAAGTGTTGAAAGAGGTACCGTAACTCTATTAAAAAGCGGAAACTAATAATATCCTGTTAACCGAGAACTATAAGCTTATTATGAAAAAATTACTAAGCATCGCCATATTAACGATCCTTTTCTTTGGAACTGTAAGCAGTCAAGTCAGACTGCACAGTGAGAGAGGTGTATTTACTCAAGGACACATACATCCTGTACTGATTAATCCTGGTGCGACTGGATTTAATAAAGGACAGAACTTACTGTTTAATTATAGAAACACTTGGGCAAGCTTTCCAGGATCTCCAAGCTCGTATACATTCAATTATGATGGCCCTATAGGTAATCGAATTGGTATCGGTGCTCAGTTGATGAGTGATCGCTTTGCAGCTTTTGAAACCCTAAAAGGCTTATTGTCAGTGTCTTACAATATTGAATCAGATGTGAATAAAGTTGGTGTAGGGCTCTCGTTGGAGTATCTGCAACACACCATTTCCAGTGATGATGTAGGAAGTCCCCTGGTGGATCCTAATGACCAAGAGATTTTAAACAGATTAGATGGATCACAGTTTTTTGACTTAAGCTTAGGTGCTTATGGTGTCTATGATGATAAGATAATATATGGTGTGACCCTACCTTCTTTAGTTAGCGCTATGCTGAATGAATTTGATAATGGAACACAGGGAGGTACAGAAATAGGTGTCATCGGACACTTAGGTTACAGACACAGAGTCCCTAATTATGATATGATCATTGAGCCATCTGTTGTTTTCAAATACCTTATGCTGACACCTACCCATGTAGACTTAAATATTAAAGTGGATCTATTAGATGAAGCGCTGACGGGTGGTCTTAGTTATACAGTTGGTGGAGACGAAAGATTTGGATTTTTAGCTGGAGTTAATTTAGATAGTTTTGGATTCTACTACTCTTATAATATATCCTTCCATGACTTTCAATCATACAATAATGGAAGCCACGAATTAACTCTAAAGTATAACATAGGAACAGGATCTAAGAAGACTTCTAAGCCTATTATGGAGGATAAGTAGTGTTCTTATTAAGGCTCACTATATTTTAATTTTGAAAGCTTTACCCTTTAGACCACGATAAAGTGTCATGTATTGTACCTGACACGCATTACCCATCTTTATTTATCACTCAGTCATTTCGGATAACATATAAGCATATTGCAAATACGCTATATGTAATCGTCTGAAATCTAGTATTTTGGCTTTCTGCCAGAATTTTTGTCCAATTATTACCTAAGAGACAATTTTCATCATTTTTATTTCAGCTTTAGTGGCTATACGAGATTTGATACGTCTTAAAGATGAGATCAAAGGAACTCTATAGATATATTAAACAATACATTTGTAAACAACTGGATATCAAGTACTTATGTGATTCATTGTGTCTACGAACAAATATTGATCTCTTTTTAGCGAGTTAGCAAGCGCCTAAATCCAAATTATAATACAAAATTATACAAATGACACATTTTGGTAATATGAAAAATACCGTATCGGAATTAACTGTTATTCATATATGAAAATGTATATTTGTGAGAGGTATATACTGTATCAGGTATAAAAGTATTCATGTTGTATATATCTACGAACTGAAAAAAGACGAAATCAACTGGATTGATTGCTCAATTTTAATTACCGACGAAATTCACCTCCGAGCCTCTTTCCTTGCTCATTTCTCAGTTTACATATTTAATTTTCTATTTGAATAGAAATTATCATTTACTCTTTCTGTAACGATAAGTAACAGCCGAAAATCGATTAAAACTCATAACCGGTGCTAGATCTTGTCGTGGTCTAGTATCGTGTAAGATAATCCTATTCATTAATCATTTTAATCTAAAATTCAATAACCAAAACTCAATCTCATGAAAGTGAAGAATTTTACTTACCTGTGGTGTTACTTCGTGCTTAGCTGCATGTTCGTGATTCCACACATGTCTTACAGTCAGGGGAATACCCTCGCTTGTAATGACAATGTTCAAATATCGCTGGACGCTACGTGCGGAGGCGTTACTTTGGATATGCTCCTTGAAGGAGGTATACCAGCCTTCTCTGTGGCTGACTCTGGTCCCGAAGCGGGGTTCGGATATGGCATAGAGGTGAATGGCATTTCAGGTAGAACGGCGAGCACTGCGGAGTGTTCTCTTTTCGGCGTTGATTCTGGCGACCGAGGCCCTGCCTTAACTTTAGCTGATTTCGGACCTATGACCACTATGTGTGGTACGGCTAACCCTCTTAGACCAAAAGCAGAATTCCCATGGGGAAATTTTGTTAATGAAACAGTTACCTTTAAAATTACTGAATTATCTGGTGGTAATTCATGTTGGGGTACAGCTACAATTGAGCTAAATGCAAAGCCTGTCATTAATACACCAGCTTGTGTAGCAATGGATGTAGATACAGAAACAGATAGCGAAATCAAATTAGCGGGAAGTATTTCTGATGATAGCGATGATGACATACTGCTAGATGCAGAATGGCACCAGAATGCTGTAACAGGCGTAGGTCTTAATACTGCTCCTAACGGTGTAGAAAATGGTGAGTGGTATGCTGACCTATTCGAAGTGGACCCTCCATGTGACCATGTTTTAAGCTGGACCTCTAGTTTAAAGTATCCAGTATTTAAAGCGAAAGGCGAGATAGATTGGATATTAGCCGATTTAGAAGTTTATTCCTACACGGTTTCTGGTGGAGTATTCCAAGCTACGCTATTGTTACAAGGTGCTGTGATCAGCAGTGAGACTAAGCTCTTAGTAAAAGCTTCAGCTGCAAATGCAGTAGGTTCTTATGAAATAGTATTAAATGGGATGTGTCCGGGAACTGATAAGCAGTTTCCACAAGTATGGTGTGAAGGTGCACCTGCATGTTTTGTTAGCTTTGATGATTTTTCAGATCTTGTAGATAATGGATGTTATGATATCGAGCTATTACCTCCAGTCGTAGAAGAGACAGGAGACATTTGTGAAAAAGTAGTGATCAATACGAAGTATTTCGGTAAAGTATCAAGTCATGGTACCCAATCAACAGTACTCCTTTTAGATCAGACATATGAAATACTTAAATTGACTCCATATAATGGAGGAGATGAGTTTGATGACGATGATGACGATGATGATCCGACACCTATAGATCCTGCGACAGGATCGGGTACTGGAACAGCAATATATTTTCCAAAATCATTTGCTCCAATCAATTGTGGTATAGTATCAATGGATGATGTAAGCCCAGCAACAATTGCAAAAGCTGCTTCAAAAACAGGATCAGGGACGTTTGCTTATCCTTATTTCTTAGATATGCATGATAGCATACCTAAGTCACAAAAATTCTGTCAAATCGTACACACTGCGGTTCCTGTAGATACAGTCAATCAAATGACACTGGTTGACCCTGATAATATTGCAGATAGTGGTGATGAGATTTGGGTGTTATTACCAGTTGTAAAGAAGGAGATCTTAGAAACTGAAAAATGTGTATTCTACCAAGTAAATGCTGATGGTGAGCCAGTTGTAGATGCTAATGGAGACAATGTCTGTGATGCTACAGTATATATATATGTAGATTCAGACGGAGATGCACAAGCTAAGCCAAGTACTTCTAAGCACTCAAGATTCGGAGATCCTATAGCTTTAGGAGTATCTGATTGTACAGTAGATAAAGTACCAGAAGTAGAATTATTAGTACCTGAGAAGTTTTGCAATTTAGTTGTAGGATTCGACGATACTAAAATTAATGCATGTGGTGGTGGATTTAAGATCATCAGAAACTGGACTGTTATCGATTGGTGTGATTCTAGAAATATTATTTCTGGAGTACAATTCATAGAAGTTAGAGATACAGAAGCACCTACATTCGAGAAGAAATTTGAGGATGATGTAGTAAGCATAGACCCTTGGATTTGTTCAGCTAAGTACAAAATAGGAGATGCGAGCGTATGGGATAATTGTGTAGATGTAGACGATATCGAAATCAGTGTAGCGAATAATGAAGGTATATATGATCCTAAGTCAGGATATATCACATCATTATGGCTGACAGGAGAGCCAATAGAGATCATCATACTGGCAGCTGATAAGTGTGGAAATGTAGGAAGAGATACATTTGAACTATTAGTAGTTGACGAAGTGAAGCCAGTTGCGATTTGCCAAGATCAAGTCAATGTGACATTAACAGGTAATCCAAATGAGCTTGACGGTGGAGTTGCAAAAGTTTTTGCAGCAAGTCTTGACGCTGGATCTCACGATGCAGGTTGTGGAGATGTAACCACATGTGTACTTAGAAAAGTAGACTTTGATTCACCTATACTTGACATTAGAGGAGATCAATTAACTGACGGTAAAGGTAATTTACTATACAACGCAGAAAATGGCTGTTACAAAGACGGAACATTAGAAGTTGAAGTAGCTGTAGATAAGAATACTACTGATAAAGTGAAGTTTGATTTTGTAATCTGTCATGACTATACTAAGTTCTGTTGTGATGACGTATCATCATTAGAATATGTATTAGTAGCGACTGATAAAGCAGGTAACTCTAATATTTGTTGGGGTATTGCTAACATCGAAGACAAGTCTGCAGCATCATTAGCATGTAGAGACGTAGAGATTTCATGTTTAGATGATATCACTGATCCAAGTATCGTACCACCTGCAGCACCAATAGCAGCAGCATGTGCGTCAGCAGTAGCGGATTATATCGAGACACCATTGCAAGATGGATGTGGCGGCGGAAGAGTGATCAGAGAGTACTTCATAGACGGAAACGGAGATGGAGAACCATCAGTAGGCGAAGCATACTGTAAGCAGACGATCACAATTACGAATGCCGGAGCAGAATTTAATCCAAGATCAATCAAGTGGCCTAAGCACTATACAGGAGAAGTATTCGAAGGTGTAAACTTAGAATGCGGTAAGGAGAAGGAAGTCGATATCAAAGACGGCAAAGGCAATGTTATAGACACAAGAATTGTAGTAGAAGTTGAAGAGACTGATGATTATGATGTAGAAATGGGAGCAGTAAGTAACTGTTCAGCAATGGATACAGATGAAGTACCAGTATGGTGTACACCAGGCTGTGGACTTGTTGGCTATTCAGTAGAAGTAGATACAGTTATAGCATCAGATGCGTGTCTTAAGTTAATCAAGAGATGGACAGTCATTGACTGGTGTACTTGGGAATCTAACGGTAAAGGAAGTGACGATGATAATGATACAGGCGGAGATGACTTCGAAGCAGTAGAAGATTGGGCTCAAGGTGTATGTGACGGATGTCCAGAAAATGTATTAGCAGATCCAATATACTTCAGATATGGAAAAGACGTAGAAGTAGATGGTTACTACACATTTGATCAAGTGATCAAAGTAGTAGATGATTCAGCGCCTGAGATAAATGGACCAGCAGAATTTACTGTTAGCACATCAGGAGGAGCTACTTCTAAAGATGATGATACAGAATGTACTGGATCAGAGACTTTAACGGCAAGTGCCTCAGATCTATGTGACGGTGAAATGGTATCAGCAGACTTAATCTCATGGATCGTAAGAAGATTTGAAGGTGGAGTATTAGTTGCTACAGTATCAGCAACAGGAGCGACAGTAGATATGGGTTCAGGAGAAGGAAGTCCTGGCGATGAGCACTTAATTAAGTGGACAGCGACAGATGGTTGTGGAAACTCTACAACAGCTGAGACAGTAGTTACATTTGGTGATGATAAAGCACCAACACCACTATGTATCTCAGGTGTTACAACTGCGTTCATG
>ENA-ORXT01000378-ORXT01000378.1-marine-metagenome-genome-assembly--contig:-NODE-378-length-73455-cov-24.096173_pt1 | contig 73455 bp, 70 predicted proteins | sample MGYA00237868_ERZ511482 | MGnify/ENA metagenome assembly ERZ511482 | reverse complement strand
CCTATTAATGAACCTTTACTATTGCCCTTGCCTCTTACCGTTCTAACGGCATCATATATATATGCTTCCATTTTATTTAAAAATTTGGAAAGCAAGATAAGATTTTGAAGGATAAATTTTTACAAGAAAAATAAGTTTAGCTTACTCAACCACCGGACTTACTGTAAAACCAGCAGCTTTTAATAATTTAACAACTCCTTTTGTTCCACCCAAATGACCTGCACCTACACCAAAAAATGAAGATTTTTCTGACGATATTGCTTTAATTTGAGGTATCCAGTTTTCGTTTCTTTTATCTACTAAACTAGCGGTATTAAAATTTTGCTTTTTAGATTCTTCCATTATATAATAGTACAAAGCATCAATGTTTTCAGAAAGATAATGACCTGTCATAGCTGAAAAACTTTGTTCCATTTCTTCGGCTTTATTTAGATAATCTAAAATCATAGTGGCTTGCTCTTTGTAAGGTATATCGTGAAAAAAATTGAGTTGTTCTGCAATAGTTTCCAAGCCTAAAACCTCTTTTTCTTGTGCTTTGGCCATTTCTACCAAAGTACCTTCAAAACTTGCAGGTTGCTCGCCAACAATATCAGTTAATAATAATGAAGTTAATAACATTGGTTGCCAAGTATTAAACATTTGTACGCCTATACCTAAACTTTTAGTTAACTTAGCATCTAAGGCTTCATAAGTTTTTTCGTCTATAAGTTGATCTAAAGTTACGCCATCTTTCATAATTGCACTTTGCATCATTTCCATCTGCATATTTGGGTCGTCCATATCTACTTCTAACACAATTTGTTCTACTTCGGTAAAAGCATCTTTTACGTGTTGCTTTAACACAAAGTTTTGCTGTTTTAAAATATGAACGGTACCGAAAAGATATGATGGTTTTATGCCATTCCCTTCAATTTTCCATAATAAAGAAGAGGCATTATTTTGCTCTTTTACAACGGCCGCAGGTGTTTCTGTTGTTGTAGATAGCTTAGCTGTTTTACAACCAATTAATAGACTGCTTATCAATACTAAGCCAATAGAAAATTTAAATAATAATTTCATATAATTGTTACTTTTTCTTGTTTGATGCTTTGGCGTTGTTTCAGGACTTTATTTAAGAAATATAACCCATTTTTTTATGAAAAAATTCCCAAAGTGTGGAGCATAAAAAAAGGCCAGCACAAAGCCAGCCTTTTATTTTATCATTTAAAGATATTTAAATCTTATTCTTCTTCCGTAGTAGAATCTTCAGTTTTGGCTGCATCGTTATCGGCTGGCTTTTCTTCAACCTTATCTGCAACAGGCTCAGTACTTTTAGCTACATTTTCCTCTACAACTTCTTTGGTTTCTGCTACAGCCTTTTCACTACTTTTTTCTTCGGCAGGTTCAACTGTTTGCAATTCATCTTGCTGCATTTGTTGTTTTAGTTGTGCAAGCACATCTAAATCACCAAAAGTGGTTTTCTCTAAGTTGCTTTGCATACTCTTAACCTGATTTCTTGAGCGCGTTCTTTGCTTATCTTTCTCTTGATTTTGCTGTTTACGCTCTTCAAATTTTGCATCATCGGTAATACGAGTATGAGAAATTACTATGCGCTTATCGTCACGGTTAAATTCAATAACTTTAAACTGCAAAGTTTCATCAGCGCCTGCTAATGTTCCATCTTCTTTTTTCAAATGACGGTTTGGCGCAAATGCTTCTACCCCGTAAGGCAATGAAACAATACCTCCAGTATCATTCTTTTTTATTACTGTGCCTTCATGCTCACTTCCAATTGGGAATATGTTTTCGAAAGTATCCCAAGGATCCTCCTCAATTTGTTTATGGCCTAATGAAAGCTTACGGTTTTCAGAATCAATTTCTAATACTACAACTTCTAAATTTAAATCAACCTTAGTATATTCGTTAGGGTGATTGTAACGTTTTGTCCAAGAAAGATCTGAAATATGAACCATACCACCAATTCCGTCACTATCGTTAAGTTCAACAAATACGCCGTAAGGTGTAATGTTTTTAACCAAGCCAGAATGTTTGCTTCCTACTGCATATTTGGCAGCAATATTTTGCCACGGATCTTCTGATAATTGCTTTATTGATAATGACATTTTTCGGTCTTCTCTATCAATAGTTACTACCTTGGCTTCGTGCTCATCATTCAATTTAAAGAAATCTCTTGAGTTGGTTGGTTGGTTTGACCAGCCTACTTCCGATACGTGAACTAAACCTTCAACACCTGGTTCAATTTCAAGGAAAGCACCATAATCTTCAATGTTAACAATTTTACCTTTTACTACAGAACCTTCTGTAACTGTTTCATCAAAAATATCCCACGGATGAGGTTTCAATTGTTTTAAACCAAGTGAAATACGTTTTTTGTCGTGTTCGTAATCTAATACAACCACATTTAATTTTTGGTTCAATTCCAATACTTCACTAGGATGTGTAATTCTACCCCAGCTAATATCAGTTATGTACAATAATCCATCAACGCCACCTAAATCAATAAATGCACCAAAGTCAGTAATGTTTTTAATAGTACCTTCTAATACCTGACCTTTTTCTAAGTCGCCAATTATTTTTTGACGTTGCTCTTCTAAATCACTTTCTATTAATGCTTTATGAGATACAACTGCATTTTTTATGATTTCATTAATTTTTACGATTTTAAACTCCATACGCTGACCAACATATATGTCATAGTCAACAATAGGTTTAACATCAATTTGAGAACCTGGTAAGAAAGTTTCTAAACCAAAAACATCGGCAATTAAACCGCCTTTAGTTTTCGAAATAATAGTACCTTCTACTACAGTTTCTTCTTCTTTTGCTTTTACAATTTTGTTCCAGGCTTGAAGCAGTTTAGCTTTTTTACGGCTCAACACCAATTGGCCTCTTTCATCTTCCTGAGAAACTACATACACTTCTACATCAGTACCGACTCTTAAATCTTCAATGTCTCTAAATTCGGAGCGAGACACTAAACCATCAGATTTGTGGCCAATGTTAAGTACTACTTCGCTATCAGTAATTGAAACTACGGAACCTTCTATAATTTCATCTTCAGAAATTTCTTTAAAAGTGCTTTCGTAGGCTTGAACCATATCTGAATCACCTTCAGCAAATTGGTTTTCTTTTTTGTCAATTTCCCAGTCAAAATCATCGTGTGCACCGCCATCAAAGCTTTTTAATGGTGCAAAATCTGTACTAAATGTTCCACCATCATCACTTTCAACTGGTTTAGCTTTGCTTGCTATCTCCTCTGCTGCAACTGCAACAGTATCGTTGACCGGCGTTTCTGTTGTTGCCGGCGCCTCAACTGGTTGCTGAATTGCTTCATCACCCTCGTTAAGGTTTTTTGAGTTAGTTAATTCTTCTTCTGTCAAAATAAAAAATATTAAATTTAAAAGGTTAAAAAATGAGTACAAAAGTAACTGTTTTTCTACAAACTATAAAATTATCTACTATATTTTATTATATTAATTTTTATCTATTTTTCCAATTTGTTAAATCCTTATTTGTAAGTTTTTCCAACTTTTCAATATCATTTGTAAAAAAAAGGTTTAAACGTTGCTCTAAAGTTTTAGACAAATTGGTTCTTTTAATTTCAACACTATTTAATTTCCAAAATAAATTTAGCACTTTGTGTCTTAGCGTTCGGTTAGGTAAAATAATTTTCACCAAACTTACAAGCCTGGCAGGTTTATGTCTTAAAATTTTTGTCAACTTTTTACTTCTGGCTTTTTGGCTTTTATTTTTAATTGATAGATCAATAGTTTTTAATGGAGCGATGTTTAAAAAAGTACAAACCTTTTTGTATTCTACTTTTACATCATTTTTAAAATCATCAAACCAAATAATATGAACATTTTCAGAACCAAATACATTAAGGTAGCGTTTCACCTGATCGTAATATTTGCCAACTTTTTGATATTGTAAACCTTCAATTGGACAACCTAAGTTTACCGGAATTTTTTTTCCATTTGCTCTTTCGGCTTGTGCCTGTAATGCGGCTTTAAAATCAGTTATATCTTCATTACCATTAAACACTTGATGCTGGTGCAGGCTGTAAATCATATCTGTAGGTTGACGCAACATTATTATTATTTTTGCGGCTGGGTTAAAAGCTTTTATTTCTGCTGCTGCATTTTTTGAGTATAAATACCAAACAGATGCCTCGCCTTTTTTTTGATTTTTTTTGGCATCTGTAAAATAGGATAGATAGTGTTTGAGTGTTGATTTTCCGTTTATATAAGTAAAATCTTCACCAAAACAATATAGTTCTTTAGGTGGCAAAAAAATATTTTTATGTTGAGATAGGTAATAGTATAAAGAAGTAGTGCCGCTTTTTGGTGCGCCTACAATAAAAAAATCTGGTTTATGGATTTCATTTTTACTCAACGTAAAATTTTAAAGTTAAATATAGATGGATTAATACCAATTTTCTTTTTAACAAACCACCACAATATTAAATTCCAAATAATAATTGCGCTACCGGTTGATATAGCAGCTCCTATAATACCATAAAGTGGAATTAAAATAATATTTAATACAATATTAAAAACCAAGCTAATAAGTATGCCGTAAAAAACATGCTTTTCATAACCAGTCATATTTAAAATATTACCAACCGAACCAGCAGCAACATTTACCAATGCAACAAAAATAAAAATAATTAAAACAGGATAACCTACACCAAATTCTTTACCAAATAAAGAAAGTACAAAAGGGCCAAACATTATCAAAAACAAAGCAATTGGTAGGGTTAATATAAAAATTAATTTAATTGATCGACTTAAAAGCATCTCTAACTTTACAATATTTTTTTGGTTGTAAAGCCTGGAAATTTCCGGGCCAATAACCAAATTTACTGTCATTAATACTATGCCCATTAAAGAGGCAACTTTTACTGCAATGGCATAATAAGCAAGTTCTTCTTTAGTGCAATAATTGTTTAATAATAAAATGTCAAATTTTGTATTTAATGCCGCTACCAAACCTTGAAAAAAAAGTAATAATGCCGCTTTAGACCAATTACTTTCATATTCGTTTTGTATTGGTTTTGATAACAAATGTCTTTCATTAGTTTTTAAATAATAAATTGATACCACTAATGCCAATGTTAAAGCAAACAACTGTGCTATAAGAATTGAGGTGGCAGTAAATTTTTGAAAGCCAAAAAATAAACAGGTAACAGCAATAACAAAAATTAAAGGCCGCACAACTTGTACTGGTAACTGACTGTTTATTATATGTTTAGAACCTCTTAAAACTCCAGAAATCAATAGTGTTATTACCCAAACGGGTAACATTAGTAATCCGATTTTAAGTAAATTATAATCTGAAGCATCAACTAAGTTAAAATAGTTGAGCGTATACCAGCCCAGTATTGATGTTGAAAAAGCCGCTAATAAGACCCACCAAAATGATTGTTGCCAAAAGTGTTTTATACCTTCAAAATCGTTGTTAGCTTTTAATTTTGGTATTTCTCTAACGGCTAAAGTATGGTAACCAAATAACGCAAAAATGCAAAACAGGTTAATCCAGGTCATTATGTATTCGTAGCGACCTAACTCATAGTCGCCAGCTAAATTTGCTATAACAATACTATTTAGAAAAGTTAAACCAACATTAAAAGCAATGATAATAAAACTGGCAGACGAGCCCCTAACCAAATACCGAGCCATTCCACTATTTTTATTTAAACCTAAGAGTTGGTATATTCTATCGAAAATCAAATTAGCTTTTTTACGTTAATGAGGCGGTATAATTTTACATAATACTTTTGACTTTATTAAATACTTCATTTACCAACAAGCCTTGCATTGGGTAATTTTTTGGTTCACCTTTTTTTAAATTACTTTCATTAAACGGTTTAAAATTATATTTGGTGTTTAAGTACTTAGTTTTAGAAAAAAGATAATGAGAAGATAACCTCAATGGTTTTACTCTACTAAAATCACTCGGGCCAAAAAGTGCTATTAAAGGTACTTCTAAAGCATCTCCTAAATGCATTATGCCAGAGTCGTGACAAATTGTTATCTTAGAAAAACGGAGTAAATTTTTTAAATCATCTATTGTTGTTGCGCCAACTGTATTAATAACTCTATCATCTTTTTCAAAATGCTCTGTTATTGGTTTTGCTGCATCTTTATAATCCCTTTTATCGCCAACCAATACAATTTGATGGCCATAGTTTTTAAGTAATAATTCAATTAAGGCAATATAATTGCTTGGTGGCCACGCTCTTGTAACTTCAGTTCCATTTGCTACACCAGGCTGAATTATAATATATGGAGTTTCAACATCATATTTTTTTAAAATACTATCACTTTCATTAAAAGCAACAAAAGTAGTTTTGTCTCTTTCAAAAGGTTTACCAGTAACCACTTCCAACAAGTCAAAATTTAAATCAATTTCGTGCCTGCCAGCTTGCAAAGCTACCCAATGTGTATTTTTATGTAAAATACGTTTTGCCTGTTGAATTGGGTTTTTAGAAGGTAAATAATGCCTAACAATTGATTTTACTTTAGAGCTGCTTAGCAATTGGATTAAAAATTTTGGTGCGGCATCAAAACCTACTAAGCAATAATTGTGTTGCCAATTTTCTGCAATTTTTTTATTGTAAGAAGGCTTATCCTCATTTAATAAAAAAACTTCATTTATGTAACTACTGCCTGCTAATATTGCTTCCGAACCAAAAGAATTACCTGCAACTAAATCAATTTTAACACCTTCAAACAATTGGTGAATTGTTTTTATCATTGGTGTTTTTAAAATCATATTACCCATACCGGTATAAGCCGATATTAAAATATTCATACCGTATAGATAAGTTTAGTTAAACTCAATTTTTGAAAAAAAATTAATGCTTGTGTGAATGTGGATGTTTATGATCTCCGCCTTCTGCTTTCACAAAATAAGCCTTTTCAAACTTTTCTACAGCTGCACGCATTTTTTCAATAAACTGTAAATCGGTAGTTTGTTTACTTTTCATTGCATAAACCATAACCTCGTGTAATGATGATAACTGAGCTTGATATTTCTGTACTGCCATTAAATCTTTAGCGTCTGCAATTTTTACCCGTTGGTGCAAAAAATATTGTGCTACAATTTCTTGAATTTCTACGGCATGGCTTTCTTTGTTATTTACCCACCTAACTAATTGGTTAATATTAGTTGCAGGTTCACTCGAAAGTTCATTAATTTGGTTCATTGCTTTTTCAATGGTAACAATGTGTTCTTTTATGATGCTTATTCTTAAAGAATCTTCATAAATACCACAAGGAACTTCACAATGTGGGTTAGCATTTACGGATAAAGCTGCAAATACTAAGCTCATCGTAAAAATAAAAGTCGAATTTCTAAACCAATTTGTTTTCATAATTGTTTACTTTTATGCGAAGCTACCAAATATTGCGTGGAAATGGAAGGTTTAATTTACATACCGAAAGTAAAACATCAAAATTTAAAACTTCTTATGCTTATTGGCGTCTTATCATTTTATTTTTACGGTTGCAGCAATGATAAAAAAATTGAAAATTACCGAACTACTGGTGAAGCTCAATACCTCAATTTAATTAAGCAAATGGAAGCCAATTATACTTCAACAGAACTTGATACATTAATAAAAAAAGATTTTTAAAAGAAAACGTATTCTGCTGTTTAAAGGGCAGCTTGATTTATTATTATCGGCCATTATGTTTTTGTTGCTATCAATCTATTATACTTAACAAGTTTAATTAGGTTTTAAAACAAAAACGATACTGTAGGTTGTAGTAAAAATGAACAGGTGTGGATTACAAAAGGTATTACAACCAATCAAATTCTTATATTTGTACACTAAATAAAAATGCAAAATAATATAAACATTTTAGCCATTGAATCATCTTGTGATGATACGAGTGCAGCTGTAATTGTAAATGGAACAATTAAATCGAACATAGTCGCTAATCAAAAAATACACGAAAAATATGGAGGCGTAGTACCCGAGTTGGCCAGCAGAGCACATCAACAAAACATTGTACCAGTTGTAGATGTTGCTTTAAAAGAAGCTGGCATTGCTAAAACCAATTTAAGTGCTATTGCAGTAACCAAAGGCCCAGGTTTATTGGGTTCTTTATTGGTGGGTACTATGTTTGCAAAAACAATGGCCTTAGCCTTAAATATACCAATAATTGGAGTGCATCACATGCAAGCACACGTATTAGCCCATTTTATTGAAGCGCCCAAACCAACTTTTCCGTTTATATGCTTAACAGTAAGTGGCGGCCATACACAATTGGTTTTAGTAAAAACGGTAAATAATATGGAGATTTTAGGACAAACCGTAGATGATGCGGCTGGTGAAGCTTTTGATAAAATAGCCAAACTTTTAGGGTTAAGCTACCCTGGCGGTCCGTTGTTAGATAAATTAGCTCAAAACGGCAACCCTCGTGCTTTTAAATTTGCTGAGCCATCTGTACCTAATTTAAACTATAGTTTTAGTGGCTTAAAAACAAGTGTGTTATACTTCTTAAAAAAACAACCAGAAGGATTTATTGAAGAACATTTGCAAGATTTATGTGCATCTGTTCAATATACAATTGTAAAAGTTTTAATGAAGCAGTTGCTTAAAGCTACAATAAAACATAACATTACTAATACTGCAATTGCAGGAGGCGTATCAGCCAATAGCGAATTTCGCAAAGTTTTTGAAAAAACTGGCAACGAAAAAGGTTGGCAAACTTACATACCAAAATTTGAATATTGCACTGACAATGCAGCTATGATAGCAATTTCTGCTCATTATCAATATTTGGCGAAAGATTTTGAAGATTATAATTTTATACCGCTTGCAAGATGGGGAATATAAAAAAAGCCATACCTTGAAAAAGATATGGCTTCCACATTTTAAAACAGTTATTTTTTAATTATTTCTTTTTGATTTTCTAAACCACTATTTACTTCTAAAGTATAATTACCTTTCGGTAAGTTGGCTGTGTTAAATTCAAAGTGTTCATTTTTATTATTTTGAAGCCTTTTACTTAAAAGTATCTCTCCTTTTTCATTTAACAAATTAACTTTGCCATCAGCCACTTCTTGTTTTACTTCTAAATCTACATACAAAATATCTTCAATCGGGTTTGGATAAGCATTAAATATTATGCTTTTGTATTCTTTTCCATATTCTGCATTTGTATCATTTGTTTTAGCACCTACACAATCAGTAGTTTCAAAATCCAATATTGAAGTAATATAACCAAAGTTGCTATTATCATTACAACTGTTATAATCTCCGCAAATTAATTGAATTTGGTATTGATATTTAGTACAAGCATTTAACCCATACAAAAACATAGTTGATACTGGCGTACAATGCTCTTTCCAATCGCTTTCTGTTAAAGCCTTATAATAAAATTTATAGTATGTATCTGGTACATCATTCCAATTTATAATTATCGAATTTGGCCTTGTAGAATGTATATTTATATTAATTGGATCTACACAGGTTGATAAGTTAGATGTAATAATTACTATGTTTTTCAATGCGCTATTTCCTGCATCATCAGTAGCCTTTATAGTTATTGTTTCATTAACAGAGACTGTATAATTTAGCATAACGGGATTGGTGTTAGCTGTTCTTAAAATACTACCAGTCGAATTTTGTATAAATTCTACTTTAGTAATATTGGTAGAATTAGAAAAGCCTGCACCTATAATATCAATGTTTGCACCTGAATTAACCAAAATAGTATCAGAGTAGTTTACACAATATGCACTTAAAATTTGATTGTTACCAGTATAATCTATAGTTAAAACTGGAGTTAAATCTGGATTACTATCATAAGTTTCTGAAACTCTGTAACCCTCTCCTTCTACAATAAAAGTTACCGGACTTTCTAACAACCAATCTGGTTTATTTACTAAGTATTGTACTATTGTTGCTAAGTTTGGTGTTTTTTGGTTTGAGCCAATATCTCCAACACTTTCCCAATTAGGAACTGATGACCAATCTACAGATATTGGTGTTTTTATCCTATCTGTTATGTTAGAATAACTTGGCAGAAACTCTAAAGAGTAGGCATAGTCCTCTCCAAAAAACTCTAAATTTGTATTATTTATTTTTCTTTCATCTGCAGTAAACTGTATTCTTGCATTAACAATATTTGCATTTGGAGGAACATTAATATTCGTAAATCTTAGGCCACAAACAGTCTCATTGTAACCCATATCTAAATCAAAATTACCTACATCAGTACGTTTACCTGGTAATTCTTCAGCATCGTTAAAGGAGTCTTTTAGTTTAGAACTTACTGTATGCAAAACTCCATTTTTAAATTTTATTCGCTTAAAAGCAATTGGAGAAGCTACATTATTAACATCATAGGCAATTGCATTTATTTCGTATGTTTGCGCAACGTTAAAATAATACTTGTTAATTTTAAAGGAAAATGGTTTTGAATTATCTAAGCCGATATTTACACCATTTAAATAGAAAACAACTGCATTAATTTCATTTTGTGGAGATATGTTATTTATAATAACATCAACATCAACTTGCTCATAATATGTTGAATTTTCAATTGGATAAGCAATTTCAATTTCAGGATAACTTGAAGCTTTTTTACTTGGTATAACTAAAACATCTTGAGGTGCGCCAGTTAACTTATTTACACCAGGCTCAATAAAAAGATTATTGGGCAAGTTAAATCTATCATTAACATTCACTTCGCTAATACCTGCATTAAAAGAGCTCGGGTAGTCAATGGTTCTCAATTCAATTTTTTCCTTATCTACAAAAATTAACTTAAACTGATTTATTCTTTTTCCGTAAAAAGTCCAAGGTCTTATATCATCTGCTGGCCTTAGTGGTGCCCCCCAAGAACCCTGACCTGTATAAACTGTTCCATTAACTTCATTTTCCATAAAGCCATCAACACATCCATAACCACCTGTACAAGGTATTATTGGGTATGTGGTACTCGCCATGTGAGAATCCCCTTCCAAAACCAAATCAACATTATATTGGTAAAACAAGGGTGACCAATAGGCATATTGAGCTGCGCCATCATTTTTTAATGCTGTATGAGGCCGCGCAGGCTGATGGTATTGTGCAAACCTATAAAAATAGTCTCCATCATTTTGTAGTTGATCCTTTAGCCAAACTGTTTGACTTGAATAATTAATAGTAGTAATCTGTGAGTTTAGCGTGTAAGCTTTAAATAAATTACCGCCAAAACTTAAAGAATAAACAGCTGTGCTGTTTGTACCAAATAACTTTGTTAATTCTGCATTATTTCTTTCGTGATTGCCACGTGCAGGTACTAGTGGAGTTATACGGCCATCACTACTTATTGAAGATTGCCAATTTTCCAACCAATCTTGCCATTGTTCATAAGTACCATTATCGGTAAAATCACCATCAAAAAAAACAGCATGTGGTTTTAATTTTGAAACTACAGTATTAGCTATTATGCGTATATCTTTATTTTGCCTTGAATCTCCTCCACAAATAAAACTCAATCTTTTGTTTGGATTGTCTGGTATCGTCTCAAAATAATAAGTAGGTGTTGATCCATCAGAGTCACTTATTTTAAAATAATATTTTGTATCAGGGGTAAGGTTGTTTAACACTACGAAGGTATTATACATTCCAAAAGATTCATTAGACAAAGTGTTATCTTTAAAGGCCTTTGCACTTGTGTTACTATTTACTTGAGCAGGGTTAGTTCCATAATATAAAATCGGATTGGTATTTTCTGAAGCAGTATTAAAAATTATATTAATTTTTGTTGATGGATCATCGGTAAAAACAGCCCTAATTTTGTCTGGCTGGGCATAATTTATACCAATTAACATTACAAAAAATACTGAACAGAATAGTTTTTTAAAATTACACATCATTAATTTTCTTTAATTAATATTAGGTAGTACGTTAAAGAACTAGATTAGGTTTTATATTTATTTAATTATTGTTAAAAATAATTACTTAATAGATAAATATATAATTGAAAAAATGTTGCATAAATCCTGTAAAATTAAATTTGTACCATTTTTTTTGTTTGAATTGAAACATTTATAACGCATACAAAGTATATCTATAGATATAATACTTTATGAATTAATGCTAAAAACAAAAAATACAGATACACTTAATATAATTGTATTGATAATAAGACTTTCAACTTTTTTTGTTTTTTTTGGAAGAGGTTTAGAGCACCTTTTTTTTGATGCACCTTTTCGAGTTATCTTATGGGATCCTGATATTATGTATTCCTTTATTACCAATTATACTAGCTATACCTGGACTGAATATGGCAGCTCTCCTATTGTAAGCAAAGCAATAAATATTTTAACTAAAACTTCTGGCATTTTTTATATTTTTTGTAGCTTATTAGCTTTATTTCTAAAACCAAAACACTTACATTTAGGAAAAGTATTAATTTTAAGTTCAGCTTTTTTAGTAATATTGTCCGCACTTTTTTATAAAGAAAAATTTTATAAATTCGGCCAGTTAGTAGAATATAGTTGTCAAATGTTTTCTCCTTTATTTTTATATTTAGTTTTATTTACTAATATTAAAAAAGAAAAGCTAAACTATTTACTTAAAATTGCTGTTGCATTAACATTTTTTGGTCATGGGTTGTATGCCCTCGACGTTTATATTAGACCTGGTTATTGGACGGATATGGCTATGAGTTCATTAAGATTTATGGGGCTTTATTTTTCTGAATTTACTGTTAATCGAATTATATTTTATGCAGGCTTATTAGATATGGCCATTGTTTTTGGAATTTTTCTTCCCAGAAGGTTTGCTTATCCTTTTTTAATTTGGGCTGCCATTTGGGGTTTAATTACTGCGCTAAGCAGAACAATTGGATATACTAATATTGATCCAACTTGGAGTACTTTTTCTCAATATTTGCCACAAACCATATATAGGCTGGCACATTTTTTTATTCCAATTGCAGCTTTTTTCATCTCACTTCAACTTCAAAAAGCAAAGCTAAAGCCTTTAGAACCAACTAAATTACAGCAAGCGTAAGCATTTTTTCCTAACTGTTAAACTTTAATAAGTATATTATATCATACCAAATGACAATTTTTTTAGTATAATTGTAAAAATAAAACTTATTTAAAAATGTTAGATCAAATAAAATTTAATCACTCAATTGCTTTTTTATTAATTACCTGTTTTTTATGCTTTAATGCAAATGCGCAAATACTTGGTATTTGGAAAACCATTGATGATGATGGGGAAACCATAAAATCGCACGTAGAAATATTTGAGCAAGATGGAAAATACTATGGCAAAGTAGTAAAGCTTTTTAGAGAGCCGCAAGAAGAGCAAAACCCAAAATGTATTGAATGTAAAGATGCTAAAAAAGACCAGCCAATATTAGGTATGCAAATTTTAAGTGATTTAGTAAAAAAAGACGACTTTTGGCAAGGTGGTCAAATTATGGATCCAGAAAACGGAAAATACTATAAATGTTACTTAGAGTTGATGGAACCAGATAAGTTGAAAGTAAAAGGATACATTGGCTTTTCATTAATTGGTAGAAGCCAATATTGGTATAGAGTTTCTGAATAGAAAAATTTAGTCTTTTTAATAAATGCAAGCCTTCAATTTTATTGAAGGTTTTTTAATTTAACATCAACAATGTTTTAATTTAAAATAAATTATGTACTGATTGCGTGCATTTTTTACAAAATAAAAAAAGAAATTAGATATTTGCGGTGAAAATTTTTAATTGAATGGTAGAAATTGCCAGTATAGTTATACTTGGAATATTTGCACAATGGTTAGCTTGGCGCTTAAAAGTACCTGCTATTTTGCCACTTATCTTAATTGGGTTAGCAGTTGGTCCATTATCAAGCTTATTGTCCGAAAGTGGAGCTAAATGGATAGAACCTATTTATAATGGCCAAAAAGGATTGTTTCCAGGTGAAAGCTTATTTTATTTTGTAGAATTAGCAATAGGGATAATTTTATTTGAAGGTGGTTTAACCTTAAAACGAGAAGAAACAAAAGAAATAGGGCCTTCTATACTAAATCTTATAACAATTGGCTCAATAATAACCTTTGTAGGAGGTACATTATTGGCTCATTATATAATTCCATTAAGCTGGTCATTATCAGCCTTTTTTGCAGCTTTAATTATAGTTACAGGACCTACTGTAATCGCTCCAATTTTACGTAATCTTCAACTAAAAAGAAATGTAGCATCTGTATTAAAATGGGAAGGTATTTTAATTGATCCTATTGGTGCATTAGCTGCAGTTTTAGTGTACGAATTTATTGCAGCTTTAGATCATGAAACAGCCAATTTCATTTTTGAATCAATTAAACACGTTGCTAAAATTGTTTTAATTGGTGTTGCACTTGGTGGTTTAGGTGCTTTATTATTACAGCAACTGTTATCAAGAAATTGGGTACCACATTATTTATTAAATGTGTTTACACTTGCTTATGTGCTTGCTAATTTTGTATTATCAGGCATTTTAGTGGCTGATAGTGGCCTGTTTACAGTTGTTACAATGGGTTTAGTATTAGCCAACATGAAGGTTCCTCACATAAAAGAAATATTGTACTTTAAAGAAAGTATAAGTGTTCTACTAATATCCGTACTTTTCATTTTGCTATCAGCCAACATTACTATTGCCGACTTAGAATTGATAAAAGATGTTAGAGTTTTAGCTTTATTTTTATCTGTAATATTAATTTTAAGGCCAATTGGCGTATTGTTAAGCACTTTTAACTCTAAACTAAGTTTAAAAGAAAAGCTGTTTATAAGTTGGGTAGGACCGCGCGGTATTGTAGCTGCTGGTATTGCTTCTTTATATGGTACTAAATTGATAGCTAAAAATTACCCTGGTGCCGAATATATTACGCCATTGGTGTTTACCATAGTGTTAGGTACAGTTTTACTAAACGCTACAACAGCAGGTTTTATAGCAAAATTAATGGGTGTGGTTATTGATAAAAGTAGTGGCATTTTAATAATAGGTGCTAATAGAGCAGCTTTATTGTTAGCAAAATATTTAAAAAATAATGGTAGAGATGTTGCTTTAATTGATAGCAATGTAGATAATGTAAATTTAGCTAAAAGAATAGGCTTACAGGCTTTTGAAGCCAATGTATATACTGATGACATTAAAGATATATTAGAACTGAGTGAAATGGGCTATTTAATGGCACTAACAGGCAGCAAACAGGTAAACCAATTTGTTTTAAATGAATATAAAGATGATTTTGGTAAGAACGGTGCCTACAGGTTAATTACAGCCGAGGAATTAGACGACAGTAGTAAAAACCCAGAAGAAGGTTTATTTTCTCATACGGACGATTATATAAATTTTAATGAAGTAGCAAGAAATCACCCATTGTTTAATGAAGTTTTATTAAATGGAAATGAAGAATTTATACAAGCCATTGAACAAATTAATAATGAAAGAGATGTAATACCATTATTTATAAAAAAAGCTGATAATCAATTTGAAATTATACCCGCCAATACATCCTCATTAACCATAAATAAAGGAGATAAATTAGTTTACTTGGGTAAAAAAATAGAAAGTTTAACCGACAATGAGTTATTGGTAGAGGCAGATGAAGTGCAAACAAGCTAAGCTAAGTCGCTTGTTTTTGCGCTATTGTGCCTATGTTTAGTTTTTTTGTTCTTTTTAAATTCGCTTATTCCTTTTTTAGTTGGATCTGTAAAAAATTATTAAATTGTTAAAAACATAGCTGTAAATGTTTAAATGTAAATGTGGCCACCTGTCAATATCATTTTATCTTACACCACCAGGTGATGATAAAGCAGGTAGATGTAAATATGACCTTACCAACAGCCAGAGCCATAGCATCAAAATTTAGCCAGTCGGCTGGTTATCATTTGTCACAAATTAGTTTTGATACCGGTTATTATTCAAAACTCAACAAAGCAGCAATAGAAAAGGTTTTTGATACCGTAATTTTGCCAAAAAAAGGTAAACGCAATACAGTAGAAAAGCAGATAGAAAGTGAAGCGGATTTTAAAGCAGGCAGACGTAAACGATTTTAAAGCAGGCAGACGTAAACATAGTGCCATTGAATCCAACATCAATAGTTTAGAACATCATGGTTTAGATAGATGTCCAGACAGAAGCTTAGCTCATTTTAAGAGATACGTTGCTTTGGGGGTGCTCTCTTATAATTTAACGCTGTTGGGCGCTTTATTGTAAAACAAAACTGAAGGATAAACGCTATTTCAAATCAATAGAAGGGATAACTATGCTTAAAATTATGAAAACACTAAATAATAGCTTGTTGATGCACTCAAATTTTGATATAACACCGATTGCTAAGCTATTATTAGCAGAATAATCCAGCTAAAAGATGAAAATTTTTAATTATGATTGTTGGTTGTGAAAAATTAAGTGGACACTATCCTAACTATTGAATAAACAAATTTCCTTACCACAAAAGGTATCAAATTGGCGCTTTAATCGAAGCGAAAACAACGAAAAAACAGATCGCAAAAATTGTTGGCTTTTCTGAAAGAAGTATTCGTAATGAAATTTGCAGAAACAGTAAACGAACTGTCAAGAAACAGATATATGATCCTGATTTTGCTCATAAACTTCGTATGAAAAGACATCAGTTAAAAAACAAAAAAATTAAATTAACTGGACAAGTCAAACGTAGAATTAGATGGTTAATAAAATGCTTATGAAGCCCTGAACAAATTGCAGAAGTTTGTTAAAAAGAAGCCTCGAAATGGTTAGCATTGAAACCATTTATAAATATTTATACAAGCTAAAACAACAAGGCACTGACCTATGTAAATATTTAAGAAGAAAACATAGAAAAAGGCGCAAACGCTCTAATAGCAGACATCCCAGACAAATTATTAGAGATAAAGTATCTATTAACAAAAGACTAAAAGCAGCCAACAAAGCCTCTACTGTAGGGCATATGGAAATTGATATGATGAAATGTACCAATAGATATTTGCTAACTATTACAGACAGAAAAAGCATCTATAATATTATTAGAATAATACCTAACAAAGCCTTTCAAACAATAATTGATCAATTGGTCAAAATAAGAAACAATATCAAAATATAATCAATGGATTAATTAGACAATTTGCAAGTAGAAAAACAGACTTAAACACAATTACAGAAAACCAAATATTAAAATGGCAAAAAATGCTTAATTTTAGAGCAAGAAAAAAACTTAATTTTAAAAAACCGATTGAAATATTTAAAAACCAAAAAGTGAACTTTATTAATTGAATTCAGCCAATTAATATGATAAGAGGAGATATTATTATACTTGAAAAAAAACATTTAATACCAATTTGTTGAAACGTTTTAATAAAAAAAAGCTGTTGTAAATATGTACAACAGCTTTTTATATAATAAAGTATAATGCAAAATTAACTATTGCATTACCCAAGTATAGTTACTACCAGAAACTGTAATTTCAGCTACTAGTTTTAAAACACTTCCACCTGCGTAATAATCTAAATCTGAATTATTTATTGCACTTTCAGAACTTTGGATTGCTGTTTCTTCTAAAACACCACCTTGTACAAAAGTAACTGTAATAGGATAAGAAACAATTTCTAAACTATCCGCTGGTACAGCAGATGCCCATAAATTGGCATAAAGACCATAAACACCATCTTCTAAACCTGATATAGTTAAATGTTCTGGGCAATCCGCGGTTGCACCATCATAAGCAAACATGTTTTCATATGCACTATTATAAAGGTACATATCTAAATCTACAGATTCACAAAGATCATAATCCATTCCACCAACACTTGTTGTTCCACCCCAATCTGCATAAACATCAAGATCACCACTTTCAAAATTCTTAAGTGTAATGGTACTTGTAGTTTGAGCAAGGTTTAAATTAGCGTTAGCAGTATTACCAATTTGTATAACAACTGTTTCATCTCCCTCTATAACGGCATCCTCTGCAATTGTTAAATTACCAGATGCTGTTGAAGTAAAAGCTGGTATTACTAATAAATGATCAATTGTAAAATCTTCATCTTCTGTTGCTGTACCTTCACTTGAAGCGGTTACTGGAATATGTAAATCTACAACTTGAGGTGGATCTATAGTAACAGTATAGGTAAATGCTGTATCATTTTCAACAATTTCAGCTGGCAAATCAAATGAGATAGTTCCTACTGAATTTCTAACTGTTACAGTACTATCACCTGTATAATTGTCTTTCTCACAAGATACTATTGTGAGCAAGGAGATAGCGATTAATATATATATTATATTTTTATACATTTTTTATAATTTAAAATAGTTTATTGGTTTTTGGTTAACTTATATCTAAATTGTCGTGTACCAGTATCTCTAATGTAGCCGTGAGATAATGTCACTTGTTCTTCTCCTTCAGTAGGAACAACATAACCAGTATCATTACATACATCTGGTAGCTCTATAGCATTAGCCGCACAAGTGGCTAATTCATCAGTTGTCCATAATGTTTGTAATTCACCATTCCATTCTTTAGGTATGGTAATTGTATTGTCTTCATTTACGACGAAAACAAAATTATTATTAGGGTTATCATCTAAACCAAAAGGCCCATTAGCTAAAATATTATAGGTAAAAGCATTAACTATTGATTCAATTACAACAGATCCTCCATTCCAGCCACCTTGTGACCCTGCAGTTGGGTGGATATATGCTGATTCAACAACGGTATAAACACCTGCATACTTGCCAGAAACAGCTATTTTAGTGGTATTTCTATTTCTATGTTGTTTGCCTTCACTAGTTTTACTTTCGTAAGCAAGTTCCCAAAAATCACCAATAACATAATCTTCATCATTGGTAGATATAGGCATTCCTTTTACTACTAAGTCTTTATTTAATTCTCCAAATGATACATCAAACTCAACAAATGAGGTTTCATTATCGGTAATTGGTATAGTTTTAAAGAAAACTTCATTTGACCTTATTCTAAAAATCGAATCCCTATCCATAATAACAGTATCCATAATAACAGTATCCATTGAGTTTATCATTGTATCAATAAGATTAATGATTGTGTCATCATTTGGAAACACAATAGTGTCGGCTGTTTCAAACGAATTAAAAACACTCACTTCATTTGTTTTTATTGATCCTTGCAATACCTTAAGTTTTACGTTATAGCCATCAGGCGTACCAATCACATAGCTTAACAAGGGGGTTTCAACATTTACTAAACCCCCTAAAGCTGCGTCTTCAGTAACCAAGTCATCAATGCTGTCTGTGCAAGAATTGAGACTTATAGTGGCTAAAAGCGTTAAGAAAAATATTAATCTTAAATTCTTCATATTATTTTTTACTAAATTTATTTTTATTAATTATTGTAACCACCAAATTTTAGCAGTTAAAGTGTTTTCACCGCCTAATCCACTAACGGCAGCATCATAATTGGCTTTATTTAAAGATTGTTCAATACCTGGATATTTATATCTCGATGGTATTTGATCAATTGTACCTTCAACAGCAGGTGTAAGTGCTGGAACTTTAGTTCTTCTCCATTCTGTCCATGCCTCAAAACCTTGACCATATAAAGCAATATACTTTTGTAAGGCAATCGATTCTTCATCGGTATAAGGATGCGCATCTATATAAGCAGTTGCACCAGCAGCTATTCCGTTAGCCTCAAAATTTGAAGCTATTGCTGCTGCATAATAAGTTGCAGCATCGCCACTAATTAAACCTTTAGCAGCTGCCTCAGCATGTAAAAAAAGCAATTCTGAAAAAGATACAAAGTAACCGGGTAAAGTTGGTGCTAAATAAAATGGACCAATTGGTGATACATTTGCATAATTATAATCGTCATTAGGTACATCTCTATAACCACTTGGTTTACCTCTATATTCACCATTGTTATTTAAACCAACGTATAACGGTAACCTTGGGTCATTCATAGATACTAACATATCTACCATTACACTATTTACTTTCCACTCACCTCTTGCTCCTGCAGTAATGTCTACAGTTTCGAAAATAGGATTCGCATTTGGAAGCGTTGATAAATAAACTAATTTAGCTTCATCATCATTAGAAGTAAACATTGGCCTTGATAATAATTCTGTAAGTTTTGCTGAAACGTCTGTTTTGCTAGATATTCTCATTAAAGATCTAAATTGTAAAGAATTCGCAAATTTTTGCCATTTTGAAGCATCGCCGCCATAAAGCAAATCAGCACCAGCACCAATACTACCAGCACCAGAATTTATAAGGTCGTTTGCCTGATCTAACAAACTGATTATTCCGTTATAAACAGTTTCTTGACTATCATAAGCTGGTGTAAAATTACTTTCAGTACTGCCTTTTATAGCATCTGTAAATGGAATATCACCATAAGCATCTGTTAATAAACTAAAGCCATAAGCTTGTAAAATTAAACCTACTGCTTGTTGTGCAGGGTTTTCTTCTGCCAAAGCTAAAAGTTCCATACTTTTGGCATCAGATATTACGTCTTCGTAAATATTAGTCCAAAAGCTTTCAATAATTGTTTCTCTTGGAGAATAACGTTCTTCATCGTTATATTGAACTTTTGTCCAATGTTGTGCCCAAATAGCCCCCATATCGCCACCAAGAAAAGTGGTATAAAGATTATTCGCTGCACTTCTTACTATATCTGCTGTTAATAATTCAGAAGGAATAGTAGCTGGATTATTCGGATTTTTATTCAAGTCTTCAAACCCTTGATCGCAAGATTGTAATGCACAGATTACAATAAAAGCTGTGAAAATATATTTTATTTTACTGTATTTCATTTTTGTTATAATTTTTAGAATTTAAGATTTAGGTTGAAACCAATACTTCTTGCTGAAGGTAATTGACCAAATTCTTGCCCTTGTTCAGAATCAGAACTACTAAATGCAGATTCTGGATCTATGTGTGGTATGTTTCTAAACAATACTGCTAAGTTTCTACCTACTAAGCTTATTGATCCTCCAACTTTATCCCCTAAAAAACCACTCGGGAAATTATAGCTAACTAAGGCTTGTCTCCACTTTACATAAGAAGCATCAAAAACTGAACCTTCTGCTACATCATTAGAGAAAGCTACTTTGTTGTAAGTTTCGGCAGAAACCACAATATTGTTAGTTTCATAAATAGGAGAGCCATCGTCATTTGTACCAACTTGCATTACACCGTTGCCAACTATACCACCTTCTCTACCAATTAATGTTTCATTTAATACACCTGCAAATCTTCCCCAAGTTGTAGTCATACTATAAATACTACCACCTTTTTTAAAATCAACTAAAGAACTAATTTCAAATGGTCCAACAGAAATTGCGAGGTTAGCTCCTCCTTGAAAATCTGCTTGAATATCACCTAAGTAACCAAATTCATCATCAATTTGAGGTAAACCGTCTCTATGCACTATATTACCTTCATCATCCTTTACATATCTTGGGCCCCATAATACACCATAAGCAAATCCTTCACGTGCTTGTAAATCCACATTCCACTGTCCACCTAATACTAAAGCATCTAAACCACCAAGGCTAATTACTTCATTATCGTTTTTTGCAAAATTTAAATCAAAATCAATGCTAAAATTTTTATTGTCAACAATGGTAGCGCCTAAACCTAATTCTATACCAGAGTTATTAAACTCTCCAACATTATTTTTTACACTAGTAAAACCAGAAGCTGCTGAAATTTGTTGGTCTACAATTACATCAGTTGAATTTTGGTTATAATAAGTGGCTTCTGCTCTTACTCTATTATTAAATAATTTAATATCTGCACCTACTTCAACACCTTCAGTAAACTCTGGTGTAATAGCTGGATTATTTAAATTCGCAGGATTAAATAAAAGTGAAGTACCATCCCAATTTGAATCTCTAAAACCGTAAACATTATCTAAACTGTAAGGTAAAGTAGAACCATCACCACCTACTCGAGACCATCCACCTCTAAGTTTTAAGAAAGAGAAGGTATTTTGATTCAAATCTAGTAAATCAGATAAAACTAAGCTTACATTTACAGAAGGATAGAAATAAGAGTTACTTTCCGCAGGTAATACACTACTCCAATCGTTTCTTGCAGTTAAATCAACATATAAGAAATTGCCGATACCAATATTAGCTATACCAAACAAACTGTTAATTTTGTTTTCTCTAATAAAGTTAGTTAAAACTAATGGCGAACCAGATTTGTTATTTGATAAATTATAAACGCCAGGTAATTCTAATTGCCCCGCCTCAGCATAAATTTGATTATAAGTTCTAGACATTCTGTTACCACCTAACTTAATTCCCAAATCAAAATTATCAGAGAATTTTTTATTATAACCAAGAAGTGCTTCGCTATTGTTTTCGTGAATTTTTCTGTTTACTTCATAGTATCTACCTTCGCTAAATTCATTACTTCCTTTTGCTTTTCTTACTTTCGTTAAACTAGCTGTAACATCAGAACCTGTTTTTACTGAAACAAAAAGGTCATCCATAAGATCAACTTTAACACCAAAAGAACCAATTAATCTGTCTTTGTCAATTTGGTTTAAATTGTTATTCAACACCCAATAAGGGTTATTTTGAAAAACAGTATTCCAGTTTAATGGAGTACCTTCTGCAGCAGTACCCTCTGGAGATAAAGGTAGATTCTCATAATCTTCTAAAGCTGTAAAATCAACCTGACGACCAGACCAAATCATTTGCTGTACTGGGTTTTCGTTGTTATAACCCTGTGTAACTAAATTATCAGATTCAGTTCTAATATAATTAACAGATAAATTAGTGTGTATTCTATCTTTCATTGTAAGATTAGAAGAACCACTAACTGAATACTTTGTTAAATCTGTATTTGGCACCATACCAGTTTGATTTACATAACCACCAGATAGTCGGTAACCTATGTTTTCTGCACCGCCAGTAAAAGATAAGTTGTTAGAAGTACTTATTCCTGTGTTATAAAAATCTCTAATGTTATTAGGTTGTGAAACCCAAGGTAAAGGTTGACCAGAACCATCATAAACACCATCTTCTTTGTAAGATTGCCATTGAACAAATTCTAATCCTGCATCTAATGGTGGGCCCCAACTTTCATCAGTACCACCATCTCCATTTGTACCATCAACAAATTCAAAATAATCTTGAGAACTTCCTTGCCCATAACTGTTTTGAAAGTCTGGTAATATTAACGGTCTTTCAAAAGTAGTAGATGAATTAAAACTAATACCAAATTTTTGACCTTTGCCTGCTACACCTTTCTTAGTTGTAATTACAATTACACCATTTGAAGCTCTTTGGCCATAAATTGCAGATGCAGTAATACCTTTTAATACTGTCATAGATTCAATGTCATCCGGATTAATATCCGCAATTCCATTTGGTTGATCAAAACCACCACCTGAACCGGCATTACCAAAATTTGAGTTATCAACAGGTATACCATCAACAACAAATAATGGCTGGCTATTGCCAGATGCAGTTGATACACCTCTCAAGGTTATTCTAGAAGAAGAACCTACCGCTCCAGAACTATTTGTAATTTGTACACCAGCAACTTTACCTGCTAATGCATTAATTACGTTTGATTCTCTAGCTTTGGTCATTTCTTCCCCTTTTACAACACCGACAGAGTAGCCCAAAGCTTTTTCTTCTCTTTTAATACCTAAAGCGGTTACAACTACCTCATCTAATAATTCACCAGTTCCCAAAGTAATATCCATTATACGCTGTTCACCTACTATTTTAGTTTGCGATTGCATACCAACATAAGTAAAGGTTAATTCGCTTTCTTCGCTGGGTACATTAATGTTAAATTTACCGTCAATATCTGTAACGGTACCTTGCGTAGTTCCTGTTACCACAACATTTACACCGGGTAAAGGATCGCCGAAATCGCTATCCGTGACAGTGCCGGTCACTGCAATTTGTGCGATTAATTGACTTGTTGTTAGCAATATTGCGAATAACATACAAAGTCTTAGTCTAATTTTCTTCATATACATTTAATAATTATAATATTGATCTGTTAATAATTTGTTAACTTTCTGCAAAGATAGCAAACAAAAGTGTGTAAAAATAAAAAATACAATTCGAATGTAGTAGCAAAGTTTTCTTTTAAATGATCTTACGGTGTTATTAAATCTTAATAAATGTTAATTTTGTAATTATTCTGACTTTTTAATGACATTAATCTACCTTTTTAAATGACTATATAATCTTAGAAGGATAGAAGTCTTTAGATTTTTGCAAAAAAACTGAATAATATAAATTATTTTGACATCTTATAAAGTATAACTCCATTTTCAAGTTTCTTTTGTATCTAAAAAACAGCAACAGTATAGATTTTATGTAGTTTTTATTATTGAAATGAAAGATTGGAGACAGCTTATCATGCTATTATAAGTGCTTCTGAAAAAATTAATATTTGCCGCTATAAAATAGCTTAAAATTTTTTAAATCTTTTTTAAGATAGCTTTTAAAGATAAAAAAATTAGAAAATATGCGGTCAAATTTCTAATGTATTGATTCCAAAAGATAAGTTTGGTTGGTACTTTAATTTGAACAATCTTTTTAGCTTAGGCAAAAGTATTTTTTGAATTTCAATTTCGAAATTTGGTGCATTCATAATTGAAACATTTAATTAAAAAATGCTTACTGGTTTAATTTGAAGTTTTCATTTTGAGGCCAATATTTTCAGAGAAACCATACAAATAGCAACTCATTTTTAAATACATTGGTAGTAATTTTAGTTGTGTATTTGAACAACAAATAAAAATAATTTTAACAAAAATTAAAATTTATCAACAAATAACCTCTTATGTTATCATATTAAATTACTTTTGCCCAGTTTTAAAATTTTCGAGATGGATTTATTTAAAAAATTAGAAGAAGACAGAGGCCCATTAGGCCAATATGCTAAGGTTGGGCACGAATATTACATATTTCCAAAGTTGGAAGGTAATTTAGGTAGCCGGATGACATTTAAAGGTAAAGAAAATATCATTTGGAGTATAAATGATTACTTGGGTATGGGTAACCACCCAGAAATTAGAAAGGCAGACGAAGAAGCTGCACGTGATTGGGGACTTGCATACCCTATGGGTTCGCGCCTTATGAGTGGGAATACCGATTTGCACGATGAATTAGAAGCTAAATTAGCTGCTTTTACCAAAAAAGAAGATGCAGTACTGTTAAACTTTGGTTATCAAGGTATTATGAGTGCAATTGATGCTTTAGTAGATCGTAGAGATGTAATAGTTTATGATGCCGAATCGCACGCTTGTATTTTAGATGGTGTGCGCCTACATATGGGCAAACGTTATGTGTTTAATCATAATGATATAAAAAGTTTAGAAACTCAATTGAAGCGGGCAACTAAATGGGTAGCAGATACTGGTGGCGCTATTTTAGTAATTTCTGAAGGCGTATTCGGTATGGCTGGCGATCAAGGTAAACTAACCGAAATTGTAGCTTTAAAAAGCAAATACGAATTTAGATTAATGGTTGATGATGCACACGGTTTTGGTACATTAGGCACAACAGGTGCTGGAACAGGAGAAGAGCAAGGCTGCCAAGATGAAATAGATGTTTACTTTAGTACTTTTGCAAAGTCTATGGCTAATGTAGGTGCTTTTATTTCGTCAGATAAGCAAGTAGTTGAGTATTTAAAATACAACACACGCTCTCAAATTTTTGCCAAATCGCTTTCAATGCCGGTAGTAGTGGGTAATTTAAAACGTTTAGAATTGTTACAAACCCAACCAGAGTTAAAAGAGAAACTATGGGCTAATGTAAGGCTACTGCAAAATGGTTTAAAAGAAAGAGGCTTTAATATTGGAAACACTAGCTCTTGTGTAACGCCAGTTTATTTAGATGGATCGGCCAAAATTGCTGCGGGTTTGACTTACGATTTGCGAGAAAAGTATAGCATTTTTTGTTCTATAGTAGTGTATCCTGTAGTACCTAAAGGTGTTATTTTGCTGCGCTTAATACCAACAGCATCTCATACCGAAGAAGATATTAATTTAACTTTAGATGCCTTTGAAGCAGTACGTTCAAAAATTGAAACTGGTGAATACGAAAATCAAGATTTTATGATTGCCTAAGGGCATTTTACAATCAATTTTTTTCTTAAATTATTATGGTTCTACTACCATTTTATTGGGAAAAAAGAAAAATCGAACAAACGTCATAGCGGAATTTTATGGAGAGCAACGGAATAAAATATCCGCTATCTCTACCAAAAAAGTAGGCGAGATCGCAGATAAAATCTCCGTTTCTCTCCGATTTTTCTGCGATGACGGTTGGGGTATTTAAAGTATCTTTGTACGTAAGTAATTCTAAGCCTTAAACACAATGTTTCATTAAATTCGTAGTAGAACCTCTTTTACTAACTTTAAAACGATAATGTTGCATTAATTTATAGATCATTTTTTTTGTTTTAAGAAGAGCATTCGCTTTTCCTTTTTAAAATAGAAAAAAGGCTTGCAATAAGAAAGTTTTTTTAAACCATTATAAGTTTTACTATGAATCTATTTATACATCATAAAAAAAATAAAAGTCTGTAAGCATAACCAACATAAAGCCAGTCGTATTACTTTTGCAGCATGAATTATTTAATAGCCGGCTTAGGTAATGTTGGTGAAGAATACAATGAAACACGGCACAATATTGGTTTCGAAATTATTGATAGATTAGCCAAAGATTTTGAAGTGAAATGGGAAGAAGACCGCCACGTTTATAAAAGTTATTTTAGGTATAAAGGCCGAGGCTTTCATTTAATTAAGCCAACTACTTTTATGAATCTTAGCGGAAAAGCGGTTAAATATTGGTTGACCAAATTAAAAATAAATCAAGAACAATTGTTGGTAATTATGGACGATTTGGCTTTACCTTATGGTAAAATTAGGTTGCGTTTAAAAGGAAGTGATGCAGGGCATAATGGTTTAAAAAATATAGACTTAATGTTGGGCAACAATAAGTATGCACGGTTAAGGTTTGGTATTGGTGACAACTTTCCACGTGGGAAACAAATACAATATGTGCTGGGTAAATGGAACAATGAAGAGTATGGAGATTTACCGCCGCTTGTTGAAAAAGCATCGGAAGTAATTGTGAGCTTTGCCACCATTGGCGCAAAAAAAACAATGGAAGTTTTTAATCAAAAATAATGCTGCAAACAATCAGACTAATATTAATCTGTTGCTTTTTAAATATTCAACTAAATTCGATTGCTCAGCAAAAAGAAAAATCGTATACTATAAATGGTTACGTAAAAAGTTTGCAAACGGTTAACATAGTTGATGATCCAATATTTGTAGCCTTGCTAGGAAAAAAAGCCATCTCCTCAAATTTTTTACACAATCGTTTAAACTTTAAATGGTATGTTAATGATAACATCACTTACGCCACCGATTTAAGAACACGTGTTTTTTGGGGAGAAGCTATTAACACTCCCTTTTTACAAACTGACGGCATTAATTTTGATGCTGGAACGGTTGATCTTTCTTTTAATATTATTGATAATGCAAACTTGTTATTAAACACACAAATTGACAGGCTTTGGATAAATTGGTTTAAGAATAAATGGGAAGTGCGCCTGGGCAGGCAGCGTATTAACTGGGGCATAAACATTGCTTTTAACCCCAATGATTTGTTTAACACCTATAACTATTTCGATTTTGATTATGAAGAACGCCCCGGTACTGATGCTTTAAAAATTAGTTATAACCCAAACTACAGCAGCTCAATTGAGTTTGCTTTTAGCCCCGGCAAAATTGACTCAACTTTTAATTTAAATGAAAGCGTAAGTGCCATAAAATATGGTTTCAATAAATGGAATTATGATTTTCAGGTGATAGGTGGTATTTATAAAACTGATATTGCTTTAGGTATTGGTTGGGCTGGCAATATAAAAAATGGAGGTTTTAAAGGAGAAGCTACCTACTTTATACCAACTATAGATAACCAAGAAAGCAATTTAAACTTAGCCTTAACTTACGATAATGTTTTTGGTAAGATGTATTTTCAAGCAGCAACTTTATATAACTTAAAAGGTAGCAATTCATTTGATGCTGGTAGCTTATTAGTTTTATCTAATGCAAATTTAAGTGCAAAAAATTTATTTCCATTTAAATATACCTTTCTTGCTTCTGGCATTATTACTTTAAATCCTTTAAATACAATAACTGCTGCCATTATTTATTCACCTGGGGTTAATGCTTTAATTTTAACACCAAGTTTTAGCCATTCAATTGCCAGCAACTGGGCGTTAGATGCTTTTATACAAAGCTTTTTTTTAGAGCAAGAGAAGTTTAAACATTTAACTACAAATACTACGCTTAGGCTAAGGTGGAGTTTTTAATGTTTAATAATTTTTCTAATTTTGTGTATAACAAACTTAAAGGCAAACCCATTACATTATAGTAGCAACCGTTAATTGTTTTTATTTTGTTTAAGCCAATCCAATCTTGTATGCCATAAGCACCTGCTTTGTCTAACACTTCATAATTATTGCAGTAATGTTCTATTTCTGTTATCGAAATTTGGTTAAGTACAACTGTTGTATTTGCGCTATAAGTTTCAATTGTATTACCCAATTTAATACAAAAACCAGTAATCACTCGATGGCTAGTGTTTGATAGTTTTTCGAGCATTTTTTTAGCAGCCTCCAAGTTAGCAGGCTTACCTAAAATTTCTGTTTCATTTACTACAATAGTATCTGCCGCAATTATTAGGGCTTGTGCATCGTCAATTCTTTCAGCAACTGCTATTGCCTTTTTTTTAGATAGCATAGAAACAACTGCTTCTGCCTTCATTTTTATTGAGAAACTTTCATCTACATCGGCAGAATGTATTTCAAAATTATAACCCGCTTTTTGCATCAACTCTTTTCTACGTGGCGAACCAGAAGCTAAAATAATCTTATATTTTTTGTTTAATTTTTGTATCATAAAAATAACATAGACATTATGCCTGCAAACATAACAAGCTTTATATAATTACTTAAGCTTTTAAATGCTTGTTGCGTGTCTGCCCTTCTTACAAAAATAAAAATTAGTAAAAAAGGTAAACAGCAACCGAAACTTAAAGTAATACTTACACCCGTATTTATTTCTTTTGAAAACTCTTTAAATGAAAAACAGGCTACTAAAATGGTAGTTAAAATAGTAATAAGTATAATTACTTTAACCGTAAAACCTATACCATATTTTATTGGTAAAGTATTTGCATCAATTAATTTATCGCCTTTCATATCTTCGGCATCTTTTACCACTTCTCTTATTAAATTTACCAAAAAAGCGAAACTAGCATAAAAAAAACCATAATACCACATAGTATTGTTAGCTAAGTTAAAAGGTGCATTATTTTCAAAAGTAACCACAAGTATTACTACTAATGCTACTAAAATTGATACTATTAAATTACCTGTAAATGCCTGTTTTTTAAAATATACCGAGTAGTACCATAATAAAACTGCAGCAATTAAATGAAATAAAAATAAAAAAGCATTACCAACTTTTAATGCACAAAGCCAACCTAAACCTAAACCTGATACATTAAATACCATTTGGGTAACCATAACAATTCTTCTTTTTAAATGTCTGCCAACAATTAGTTTGTTGGGTTTGTTTAATTCATCGGCTTTTACATCAAAATAATCATTAATTAAATAACCTGCTGCACTTATTAAAACAATAGAGACAATTAAAAGACCAAACCAAAAGCTATTGAGCGCAGGGCTGATACTATTGCTATAAAATTCTGGTAATACAATGCTGTGTCTAACCAATAGCATAGTTAAAATTATAAAAACCTGGTTTATTGGTCTTGATAAAAGCAGTACTGATTTTAAATAATTCAATTTAATTTGACAATTGTAAAGTAATACACAGTTTTATTAATTTTGTTACGATATTGTTTTAAGTTTTCTCGTCCAAACGGATATAACATCAAAAAAAACTTACTTGCTATATACTAAGGAATTCATTAACACTAAAATAAAATTATGAAAACAATTATCAAGCGTGTATTTGTGCTATGTGCATTTTTTGCATTAAAAAACGCTAATGCCCAAATTTCAACAAATCCGAACAACTATTTATGGAGAATACATAGTGAACGCGGTTACCTGTATGGCGGCCCAAATGATAGTTTACAAAGCTATATTATGACGGATTTACCAGCTATTTATTTTAACAAGCCAATTTTAACCAATAGCATCGGCTCAAATATTAACAGTTTTAGTATTTTTACGAATAACGCTCCCCGAATAACAGTAGCAGATTCTACAGGTTACGTTGGTATTGGCATATTTTCTCCTATTGAAAGATTACACATTAATGGTAACATTAGAGGTAATCGAAGTGCTGGTGCTCTTAGAATTAAAACCGATTTTGGTTATACCGATATTGGTGCACAAGATGCTACCTCAAGTTCAATGATAACTAATTTATCAAATCATTTTTTTAATAAAAGAATAATTGTTGACTCTGGAGAGCTAAGCAGTTATAATGAAGATTTGAGACTTTTAACTTCTGGCATTCACAGGCTTACTGTAAAACAAAGCAATGGCAATGTTGGTATTGGTACTTACAACCCATTTAGCAAATTACATATAGTAGGCAAAATACGCAGCTACGTTGACACAATAAATACTAACTTTTTAGAATTAGGCTACAATGGTTTTAACAGCATAATCAATAACCAAAGCTTTGGTAATTTGGTATTTCAAAGTGCGGGTGTCAATGGCCTTTCAATAAATAGCTCGGGTAAAGTAACTATTGGCAGCGTAAACAACATACCTAACAATTATAAATTATTTGTAGAAGATGGCATTTTAACCGAAAAATTAAAAGTAGCTATTAACAATACTGCAGATTGGGCCGATTATGTTTTTGAAGAAAACTATAAATTAAAAACTTTAAAAGAAGTAAATGATTTTGTAAAAACAAATAAGCATTTACCCAATGTACCAAGTGCTTCCGAAATGGTTAACAATGGCTTAAATGTGGCCGAAATGGATGCTAAATTATTAGAAAAAATTGAAGAGGCTTATTTATACATTCTTCAATTAGATGAAAGGTTAAAAAATATAGAAGCAGAAAATAAGCTATTAAAAACTCAAATTAACGAATCACAAGAAAACAACCAACATGAATAAATTTTTATTTAATGTTTATACAATTGTTATAATAACCTTTTGCATAAACATAGCGGCAAATAGCCAAAGCATTCGTAAAAATCATATTGAAATGACGGCATCGGAAAAAAATAACTTGGTGGCCGCATTTTATCAATTGGTAAATACGCCAGATTTATTGGTTGATCTTGCCGTTTATCATAACGATAATTTTAATGAAATACATTTTAACTTACCTCAAAATCCTGCAATAGATGTTTTTCTTCCATTTCACAGAGCACTACTCTGGGAGTTAGAATTAGCAATGCAAAGATTAAATCCTAATTTAAGTGTTCCTTTTGTGGATTGGACAATTGATAATACTACCACCTCTTCAATTTGGGATTTTAATTTTATGGGCCAGTTTAATACCGCATTTACCTTAAACAGAACTGTTGGACTTTCGGGTTTTACGCTACCACAACAAAGTGATATTAATAACCTACAAAGTACTACTAATTTTTACAACTACTCAAATAATATGGAACGCGGTATTGTACATACTGGCGGACATAGTTTTGTTGGTGGCCAAATGAACGGAGGTTTTGCTCCAATTGACCCAATATTTCATTTACATCACTGTATGGTTGATAAGTTATGGAACGATTGGGAAACGATTAATCTAGCTTCAACATTTATAAAAACTACCATACCAAGATATGATGGGACTTATTTTTATAACGGTCAAACCTATCCAGCTATTAACCCAAACGCAATAACAAAAGCAAGTGATATTGGTATTTTTTATGCAGAAAATCAATATGTAATGATGCAGAACTATAGCATTACCAACAATAATGCTGCGCAAGAAAATTTTTACTATCAATATTTTATTGATTGTGGTAATGGTTTTCGGATACCAACTAATAGGAGGGCTCAAATAGAATCAATACATAGCGTTACTTTTGTACCAGGTTTTGAGGCAGATTACGGCTCGGTATTTACCGCCAAAATTGATGAAGATAATAACATAGGCACACCAACATTACAAGCAATTAACACTAATGTTGATGGTGAAGTTGACAATGAAATTAATAATGATTTAATTGAGCAAACATTAGATATAAATAAGGCTAAGCAAAATGTTTTTTCAAATTATAGAGAATGATTAACTATTGGTATTGTTTTTTTAAAACGAAGTAGTAGGGCTTGCATAAACTGTATTTCCGCCCTACTCTGCTTTTGCTTTTTTATCTTTTATCAGAAAGTAAAATCTGTTACATAATAGCTGTTAATTTTAAAACAGCTTATTCATAAACATAAATATTTAAATCATATTAAAAACACAAATTTTTCGCCTTAATTTCAAAAGTATGTTCTAATTTTCCTTTTTTATTAAAGGTTTCAATTATACAAATGCGGTTAGCATTGTCACCCGCAAAACTAAGTTTACCAAAATTTCTTTTATTTAGCAAAGTGCCTTTCATACGTTGCTTTTTATTAAACCGTAGCGAATTTAACTTAGCGTTTGGCCAACTTGTTACAGGTGAGCAAGAATATTCATACATTGAATATAAGCCATCAACTTCTCTTTTTAAAATTTCGGTATGATGCCGGTCGCCGGTTAAAAAAAACACGCCTTCTATTTGATTAGTTTTTAAAAAGTCAAAAATTTCTTGTCGCTCATTTGGGTATAAAGCAAATGTTTTGTCAGATAAATAGTCGGCTATAAACTGATTGCCAGAACAAATAATTTTAAAATTTGCTTTCGAGTTTTTCAGCGCTTCTTTTAACCATTTTTTTTGTTTACTGCCTAAAATACTGGGCGTGACATTTGTACTTTTGTTACTATACGAGCGATTGTCTAACACAAAAAAATCAACATCGTGGTGGCTTATTTTAAAATATATACCACTTTCCTCTTCAGATTTTGGATTTGGCCAAAACTGATTAAATACCGCTAATGAGGCCGCTTTGTCTACGTAATCACCATCAGCATTATTATTGCCAAAATCATGATCATCCCACATAGCAATTTGAGGTATAGCTGTTAAAAAGTCAATTAATTGATCTTGTTGTCTGTATAATATATGCCGCCTAACTTTTCGGTTTTGTGTGCCATCATTTAAATAATAAACTGTATCACCAAGCCACAGCATAAAATCTGCCTGCATTTTTTTCATCTCTTTATAAATATTAAGGCTTAAAAATGGAAACAATAATTTGCCCCAACCAATTGGTGTAAAACTGCAAGAGCCAGTTATAATTGAAAAGTCATTAGTTTTGTTATTTTCATTTTTAGTGTTAAAGTTTAATGTTTTTTTTATCAACCCAGCTTCATATAAATGAAGTGTGTAGTTGGTGTTAGCTTTCAAATTATTAAATGTAATTTTTATGGCGCAGCTTTTCTGGTAGCAAAAATCTTCATTTGTTAGTACTTCTTTTTTTTCTGTAAGATGCTCATTTTCGCTTTCTGTTAAATGTAATATTGGCTTTACTTGCTGATGCATCATTACAGAAAAACTAACACTATTGTGATTTACATAACCTTGCACAATACGTGTTTCTAAGGGTGCACTTGTTATTGAAAAATAGAGCGATAAGAAAGTAAAAGTAGTTAGCAAAAATTTAAGCATCATCAAAACTAAAAAAAGCTTTATACAAAAGTGAGCTTAATTACAATTTAGCGTATGCAAATTCAATTAAGTGCCTAACAAGTTAATTAATTCAACTAAAACTGTAATTTTGCAAGCGTATGTATTACAATAATATTTTAGAAACCATTGGAAACACTCCTTTAGTTAAAATTAATAAAATTACTAAAGACGTGCCAGGCTTATTTTTGGGTAAGTTAGATTTTTTTAACCCAGGCAATAGCATTAAAGATAGAATTGCTGTTAAGCTTGTTGAAGATGCAGAAAAAGACGGTCGCTTAAAACCTGGTGGCACTATAATTGAAGGAACAAGTGGCAATACAGGAATGGGTTTGGCATTAGTAGCTATAACAAAAGGCTATAAATGTATTTTTACTACAACAGATAAACAATCGCAAGAAAAAATAGATATTTTAAAAGCAGTTGGTGCCGAAGTTATTGTTTGCCCTACCGCAGTTGAGTCAGATGATCCTCGCTCTTATTACTCGGTTGCTAAACGGTTGGGTAAAGAAACCGAGAACTCTTTTTACGTAAATCAATACGATAATCTTTCTAACCGTGAGGCACATTACCTTTCTACCGGACCCGAACTTTGGGAGCAAACCGACGGTAAAATTACTCATTTAATTGTTGGTGTTGGCACAGGCGGCACTATTTCTGGTACTGGAAAGTTTTTAAAAGAAAAAAATCCAGATATTCAAATAATTGGAATTGATACTTATGGTTCTGCTATAAAAAAATATCACGAAACAGGTAAAATTGATCCAAAAGAAATATATCCTTATGTAACCGAAGGTATTGGTGAAGATATTATACCACAAAACATCGACTTTGATATTATTAATGAGTTTGTAAAAGTAACCGATGAAGATGGCGCTGTTTTTACACGTCGTTTAGCGAGAGAAGAAGGTTTTTTTATTGGTAATTCTTGCGGTTCTGCAATGGCGGGTTGTATGCAACTTAAAGATCGTTTTAAAAAAGACGATGTGGTAGTTTTAATTTTTCATGATCATGGTAGCCGCTATATTGGCAAAATGTATAATGATGAATGGATGAAAAGTAAAGGTTGGTTGTAAAAACTAAAGCTCTTAAAATAAAGAAGCCAACCTTAAAGTAAGATTGGCTTTTAAAAAATTATTTAAAAATACTAATTCCCAACTTTAACAATCGGAATACCAATACTCATTTGTAAGGTTCTGTTAAAAAATTTAAACTCGCGACCAGAAGTGTTAAATATAATTTGGGCTGGTGTTAAACCGTGCATATATCTCGCTGAAATATGCCCAACATTTGGCCATTGAAACATTACACCAATAACACCAGCAAAATCAACACCTTTGTAACCATAGCTATCTTTTATTGAATATGAATCTCTATCAGTAGGTTTTGCCAAAGCATCCATTAAAAAGCCAGCTTGTGGCCCTACTTGTAAAGTAAAAATATCCGCAATATCAATACCTACTAAAACTGGTATAGAAATGTAGTGTGTAGCTATATCTAAGTCTCTAGCAAAATTTTTGGCGCCTTTCATTGACCAAAGTACTTCTGGCATGACATTTACTGGCCCTAAATCCAAAATAGCAAATACTCCTGCGTTTAAACCAAATTTAAACTCAGTATCTGTTAAATCAGGAAAATCAAGACCTAAGCTGTCGAGGCTTGCATTGTTAATATCAAAGTCTCCACGGCTAAGGGTTGTACCATTTAAACCCAACTTTGCACCTACTTGTATTTGTGCAAATGTGCTAATAGTAAAAAAACATAACAAAAAAACAACTGAGGAGCCTGCAATAAAAATCTTGTTCATAATCAATTTAATTTTAATTATGGGTTTAGATGCTATTAATGCTTGTTAGTTACAAATTATATTATCATATATAACAATACTACAGTATTTTAATTTGCTTTTCACTAAGTAATGGTAACTGTTTAAACCGCATTAAAAGCTGCGCTACTGTTACTACATCTTTTTTACAATAGGCCGAAATTCTATCCAAATCATTTTGTTGCCAAAAAACATTGGCTACTTCACTTCCATTAATATCATTTTTAGGGCTGGGCACTTTTAATAAATGTGCCAAAAGATTTAGTGAAGTATAGTGTTTTCTATCGCCAAACTTCCATAAGTTTAAAGTATCAACGTGGTTTACTTCCCAGGGTTTTAAACCACTAATATTTAACACCTCTGGCAAAGGTAAATTGTTAATTAAAATGCGCCTGCATATAAAAGGAATATCAAACTCTTTTATATTGTGGCCACAAAAACTAAACTGGTTTACGTTGTTAAATGATTTACTAAGGAGCTTCAAAAAAGATTTAAGTAGTATCTGTTCGTCTCTATTTGCAATAGCTGTAACTCGCATTTGATAAGCCTCATTTTTACCAGTTAAATAGCCTAAACCGATACAAACTATCTTACCAAATTCTGCCAAAATACCAGCCTTTTGTATGTATAATTCTTCTACCGTTGCATTAGTTTTATAGTGTTTTGTTTTACTGGAAAATAAATGTTGCATTGGCTTTGAAAGCTGTTCAAATTGAGGTTGAATTGGTACTGTTTCAATATCAATAAATAACTGTTGCTTAAGCCGAATATGATTCATCGTGACTAACTATCTTTTTTCAAAAATAAAAAATAGTTCGGTATCTTTTCTTGAAGGAATAGAATTATAGCATTTTTCTAAAATATTTAGATTAAAATAAGGCTTAAAGAGGTTTATATAGGTTTGCTTTTCTGCTCCAAAAGGTGGACCATCTTTATGAAATACTTTGTTAAAAAAAAGGCCGGCTAAACAACCTTTTGGCTTTAACAATTGGTGCATCTTTTCAACGTATTTTAAACGTAACTTTGGCTCAAGTGCGCAAAAAAAAGTTTGTTCTAAAATAAGATCATATTGCCCTTTGTGTTTAAAAAAATCTTGACAAAACACTTGTTCGTTTGGAAAGTTAGGTGTGTTTTCTTTAAAATTTTCAATAGCGATTTCCGACCAATCTAACACAAAAACTTTATTAAAACCTTTAGTAAAGCAATAGCTTGCTTCATAGGCGTTGCCAGCTCCTGGTATTAAAATTTTTATATTTACATCATGCAATTGGTTAATATAAGTTATTAATGGAATACTTGCTGTACCAATATTCCATCCAATTTCATTTTTTAAGTATCTTTGATTCCAATAAGCTACATTTAACATTTTAGTTAAAGCTTTTAATTTTAATAAATATATGCAAGACAACGGGTTTCTTAATAAAAATAAACGTATTTTTTGGTTTGCTATAATTGCTTTGCTTTTAGGGCTAAATGTTTTTTTATGGTTTATGATTCAACGTATGAACTCCGAACATAAAAAACTAAAAGCTGAAACTACAGCAGTAGAAAATGCTAAAAACAATCTTCAAACAGCCTACAATGATGCCTTAGGGGAGTTGCAAATATACGAAGGAGAAAATAACAGGTTAGATAGTTTATTAAACAATAGTAAAGTAGAATTAGATGCGTTGAAGGCAGAAATACAAAAAATGCTAAATAAAGATAAGCTAACTACTACCGAGTTAAGCCAAGCTAAAACAATGATTGTAAATTTAAAATTACGCAGTCAAAACCAGGTAAACACATTAGATAGTTTGTACAATATTAGCCAAAGTTTAGCACGCACCAATATTGGTTTAGAGCGCGATTTACGTACAGAAAGAGATGTAAGTGTAAAATTAGTTGCCGCAACAGATTCATTAAAAACGCAATACGATAGCCTAAATAGAACTGCAGCAGAATTAAATGAGCAAAAAAGTTTAGCTAAAAAAATAAACGAACAATTAAAACAAAAAAATGAAACGCTGTTAGAAGAAACTAGATTGCTAAATGAAACAGTTACCAAAGCCGCAATGCTTAAATTAGAAAACATTAACTTTGAAGGTATTCGATTTAAAAACAATGGCAAAGAACGCAGTACTAAAGATTACAATAAAGTTGAAAGATTTAAAATATGCTATAAAGTACAAGCAAATGAGTTTGCCCAAACTGGCATTAAAGAGTTATATTTAAAAGTTGTCAACCCAGAAGGGTTGGTTTTATATGATGAAGCAAATGATTCACCAGGTTATTTTATTGATGAAAATAACGAAGAAGTACAGTACAGCAATATTGCCGATTTGGATTATAAAAATGATGAGCTTCAAGAATTTTGTACATTTAGCGGATTTGGTAACTCACTAATACAAGGCGTTTATGAAGTACAAATATTTTATAGTGGCCAATTAGTTGGTATGGATCGATTAGAATTGAAAAATACTTTATTTTAAATTTTTTATGAAATTAGATATTTACAAAGTTGATGCTTTTGCAAAAGATGCTTTTACGGGCAACCCTGCTGCTGTAGTACCGCTTACAAGTTGGTTAAATGATGCCTTAATGCAAAAAATTGCCAATGAAAATAATCTATCAGAAACAGCATTTTTTGTTAAGGAAAATAATGTTTACAATATTAGATGGTTTACGCCAGTACACGAGGTAAATTTATGTGGCCATGCAACATTAGCATCGGCTTCTGTTTTGTTTAAATTTATTGAAACTGAAGCAGAAGAGTTAAATTTTCAATCAAAATCAGGCGCATTAAGTGTGTACAAAATTGATGAAAACAATTTCCAACTTAACTTCCCAACCGATAATTTGCAAGCTGCCAATTTAAGTAAAGAAGTATTAAAAGGATTGGGAGTAAATGCTACAAAAATATTTAAAGGAAGAGATGATTATTTAATTGAAGTAGACAATCAAAACGATGTAGAAGCAGCTAAACCAAATTTTGAATTTCTAAAAACAGTAGATACCAGAGGTTTTTTAATTACCTCAAAAGGTAATTTTACCGATGTGGTTTTTAGAGGATTTTTTCCTAGAAGTGGGATTAATGAAGATCCGGCAACTGGTTCGGCGGTTACTTCAATTACTCCCTATTGGGCTACAAAATTTAATAAAAATAATTTAAGTATTAACCAATTGAGCCAGCGTGTTGGGTATTTTAATAGTACGTTAAATGGTGATAGAACTTTAATAACTGGTAAAGCTCATCTTTATTTAAAAGGCGAAATTTATATATAAATTAAATATAAAAATGTAACATATTGGTATTATAATGATTTTACAACCAACAACAGCTCAGCCATAGAAAAACCTGTTTAAAAGCCAATATTATGATGACTAAATAAACAAGCTCATTTTTTTACGATTTATTTTTATTAAAAAAACACTACTTATTCAAAATATTTGTATTTTTGAAAAGTTGATCATCTTTAATTATATTAATGGTGTATTTAGATTTATTTTTTCAGTTTTAGAATTTCCCTTCCTTTCTTTATAGAATTAGTATTTCCAAAAAGCCTTTCTTTTATAATTACCAGATTTTCTAATTTATTTATGTATTGGCCTTAAATGGCTACTTTTAATTTTATTTTTATATGAACATTTTCGTAACGAAATTAGACTTCAATACAGACGAAGGAACGCTGCATGAAGTTTTTTCTGCCTTTGGAGAGGTAGATTCTGCTAAAGTTATTATGGACAAATTTTCTGGCCGTTCAAAAGGCTTTGGATTTGTTGAAATGCCTAATGATGAAGAGGCACAAGCCGCCATTAACGAGCTTAACGAATCGGAATTAGATGGCCGAACTATTATTGTTAAAAAAGCCGAACCACGTGAAAACAATAATCGTCGCGGTGGCGGCGGTGGTTACAATAAAGGTGGAAATAGTGGTAGTGGAAACAGAAATTACAACAGTAGATATTAATACCCAAAGTATTAATAACCCGTAATTAAAAAAGTGCAATTAACAATAAGTTAATTGCACTTTTTTTTTGATCTATTAAACCAAAAGCTAATTACACATTCATAAACAGCATAAACATTAAAACAATGAAAAATAAATTTTTAGCAACAGTTTTAATGGCTACCGTGCTTATTATTAATAACTCTAATGCCCAAAGTGGTAAATTAAAAGAGCTTAATAACATTAACTTTTTTGGCAAAAAAAGTTACAATTACAAAAACTTCGGTTTACAAAATGCTGAAGAAAATTTGAAGCGTGCAAAATCGAACTATAATTATTCGGTCAACGCTCGTAAAAAGAGAGGCTATAGAGGCGGCAAAAATGATAACCGCTTTTATGAAAACTTAAATAGGTTTTATGGTTTTTCTTATAACGATTTTGGCAGAGATGCCACTTTTGATCCTGTGTTAGATCGTGCTTCGAGAATTACTGATTTAATGGATGATCACCTGAGACTTTCTCAAAACCAAGAGTATAACATGTTTAGGTTAAATGTACTTTTTGTAAGCGATTTAATGCAACTGCAACAAGAAAATAGTTATGCTTATGGCACAAACTATGGCGGCAGAGGTAATGAGCGAGAAATTAGAGACATCATATTCGGAAATTATTTTGAAGCTTTGGAGGACATTTTAAAGCGCAGCCAACAAAACGAGTTAAACTACTACTTTAGCCGTTACGATTATATGGGTAACAGAAAATATGGTAATTATAACTACAATAATTACGACCGAAATAGAGACCGAAATTATAACTACAACAACTACGACCGCCCAAGCAATAGAGGAGACAGAGGCAGAGGGGACAGATATGGAAGATGTGATTAAACTAATACAATACGACCTTTATAGAAAACCGATAGCTTCTAGCTGTCGGTTTTTTTATTCACTTACTGATATAAATTTGTAGTAACTATTCAATAGAGGTCAGAAGTCAGATCACTTCGCTGTCAGACGTCAGATAAATTCGGCTGTATGAAGTCAAAAACGCTCTTTTTCGCACAAATTATGTCTGATGTTTAACGTCTGACAGCGAAGTGATCTGACTTCTTAATAGTTACGTTGTGTTTACGAAAAAATGTGCTGTTCATCTAAAACTATAATTTCATATTTTTTACGCTCGTTTTCCAAAATATCTTGCATTGTGGTACAGTTAAAGTTGCTTAACAATAAATTGGTATATTCAAATGTGTTTTTCAACTTTACATAATGCGTAAAAGCACCGAGTTTGCTTTTAAGTTTTATTTTTGGGTGTTGTACATCATACTCCCAAGGATGAATGTAAAACATAGCGTACTCATTTTTAGCTAAATGTTTACTAATTTTTGAATGACTAAACCAATATGGAAACAGCCTGAAATATGCTCCACCAATTGCCCATTTCTTCGCTATAAACGAAAATGAACTGACAGGAAATTCAATTAAGCCGCTATTTTTAAATTGAAAGATATGTGCCGGACAATTTTTTACTCCATATCGCCAAGTTTTTACAGCTGTTAAAGACGCATCAATTTCGTGACCTGTTTCTGCCAAAATAGGTAAAGCCCATTGGCTATTTTCTGTAATACTAAAAAATGGAGCACGGTAGGCTAATACTTCTGTACCAGTTATATCTTCAATTGTTTTTTTTGTACGGCTTATTTCTTCTTTAAAAGTGGTAGGGTTTAATTGGTAAACTTTGGTGTGCGAATAGCCATGCGATCCTATTTCGTGCCCCTCATTATATATTTGCTTTACTAATGCAGGATATTTTTCTGCTACCCATCCTAAAATAAAAAAGGTAGCTTTTACTTCATGTTTAATTAGTAAATTCAATATTATATTTAAACCTATCTCTATTCGCTTTTCATATTTTGGCCAACTACTAATTGGCAGTTCAATACCTTGATACCAATCTTCCACATCAACCGTAAATGCTATTTTATGTCTATTTGTGCTCACTAACTCAATATCAAATATAAGAATTGTGCAATAATTATTTTCAATATTAATGCTATCGGAAACATCATAGTAAAACCAAATTCTGGTATTTTACTACCAGCCCTTTCTTTGGCAAATTCTAAAATAGCAGGTTGGTTGGCTACCATACCCATTAAAATACTAAAAGGTTTTTTTGCTACTTTATAACCAATTAGTAATATAGCAATTGCAGTTAGCAAACTAACAATAGCACTAGCTAAAACTATGTATAAGCCTTGTAGAGAAAACACTTCGTACAAGGCGCCGCCTGCTCTTAAACCTATTACCGATAGTAGTAAAATTAAGCCTATTTGCTGTAAAGTAATATTAGCCCCGTAAGAGAGAGACCAAACAATACTGCCCGTTCTGCGTAAAGCACCAAGTATTAAACCTACTATTAATGGGCCACCAGCATAACCTAATTTAAATGATATATCGCTACTCAAATTAAACTCAATAGAACCCAACAGCAGGCCTAAACCAATACCTAAACCAAACGAAAACAAATTTACCTTACTTGATGCTTGGTAAGAATCGCCAAAAAAATTTGAAATAGCATTAAGATCTTCACGCTTAGCAACAAACCTAATACGGTCGCCTAATTCAATAATGGCATCTTTTTTGGCCAACATATCCATATCACCTCTTCTAATACGAGTAATTACGGCATCATATTTTTCTTCTAAGTTTAAAGAGGCAATAGTTTTTCCAGCAAGTTTTGGATCTGAAACAAAAATACGACGTGTATCATATTCCGATCTATCGTAAGAAATTTTCTTTTTTAATGCTTTACCGAAAAGTGTGGCAGCTTTTTCTAAATCATCTACACTACCGATAACCATCACTTGGTCATTTATACAAAAATGAGTATCCCAATTACATAAAGAGCTTTTATCTTTTCTTACCAATCTACCAAAAACCAATTCTAAGTTTTGGGTTTTTACTAACGCTCTAAGGCTAATATTACAAACCGTTTCATTTAAAATTTTAATAGAAGAACTGGACAAATCGCTTTCTACTGCATAAGTCTTTTTCAATAACTTACTTTCTTCCTTGTAATCAATTTTCAAAAATTTTTCTAATAAAACTATGGCAATCATGCCTCCTAAAACCCCCATTGGGTACGAAAATGAATAACCAATAACAATTTGTTCGCTAAAATTAGCAAAATCGGTTGCCGAAGTACTGCTTTTTACATAATCTAAAACACCAGCCAATGCTGCAGTATTGGTAGTACTACCTGCATAAATACCAGTAATAGTGGCCGCTGAAAAACCAAATAAATGAAACAAGCCAATTGCAATAAAGCCAGTAAAAAGGAGCATCAAAAAAACAAAAATAAAATCTTTAAAGCCGTTTTTTTGGTAAGATGCAAAAAATGCAGGGCCAGAAGAAAGACCAACCGAATATGTAAACATACACAAGCCCAACAATAAAATTCCTTCTAAAATTTTACTATCCTTGTCAACCAAATCACTATTTACTGCACTAATAAACAAGCCAGTAAACAAAATAGCTGCAACACCAAAGCTATGTCCCTTTATTTTAATTGAGCCAAGTAAATAGCCTATTGAGGCCACTACAAAAAGCAGTATTATGGGGTTGTTACTAAAAATAGCTTCCATTTAAAATATTACATTTATTTCAATACAAAGTTATTGGCTAAGTTATTTTTTAGAAGCGAAACTCTAAAACTTCTAATAAAAACCCGTCCCGCTTTTCGCTACAATCTTTTTGTTTTATTTTTTGGCAAACATCAAACCTTTGTTTAACAAAAAGGATTTCCGCTACAATCGGGGCTATAAATTTAACGACAAACTTTGTTGAAAGTTTTTATTTTATTTACAATTACACTTATGATTTTCCTCCAAATCAATTGCGGTAACAACTTTAGTGCTGTTGTCGCATTCGGCAAAAACAATTCTAACCATTTGGCCATCTTTAGTGCGGCCTTCTTTAGAAATGGTTGGACAAGGCTTATCTTCCATATCACTTTTACGGTAATTAATGTTTCCAGATTTCCTAATAAAATTAACTTCTTCCTCCGAAATAAAACGGCAATCCATTCTACATTCGGCATGTTTGGTATAAATTAATTTTTTATTAGTGCCAGTATTTACATCATTGTAAGCTGTTTTGCCACCTTGGTTTTTAAATAAGGCGAGTAAACCAAAAACAACAAGTAAAATAAAACTAAACAGTTGCGATTTTTGCCGTTTAGAAAGTGTCATTAAATTTATTTTTAAATTAAAAAAAAGTGGCTACTTTATAAAAATAGCCACTTTATATTTTTTGATAATCTATTTCTATTTAAGAACCAGCTAAACCTTTTGCTTGTCCTCTCCAATCGTCACGTCTAACCCTACCTGGGAAAAACTCAATTGCATCGTTTACTTTATCAATATCCGAATCATCAAAACGAGCTATTTGCTCAAACCTGTAAATGCCCAATGCGTTTAATTTTTTCTCAATAAATGGGCCAATACCGCTAATACGTTTTAAATCATCTTTTGTTGATTCGCTTGCTGTACCTAATCTGCCAAAATCAATATTTTTTGCTTTTTCTCTAATACGGTTTAATGCCTCATCTTGCTTAGCATTACCTGTTGAAATTGGTGCTGCTTCTGGCTGTGGCGTTGGTGCTTCTTGTTGTTTACCTAATAAAATTTTGGCTTGCTCTACCCAATCATCACGTTTTATTCTACCAGGGAAAAACTCAATTGCATCTTCTACTTTGTTAATATCATTATCATCAAACTTAGAAATTTGGCGGTAAGTATAAATACCTAAGGCATTCATCTTTTGCTCACTAACTTTTCCAACGCCTTTTATAACTTTTAAATCATCTTTAGCATTAGCATCTGCTGTACCAATTTTATCAAAGTTAATACTTGATGCTTTTGATTTAATTTTATTTAGCTTATCTTCTACTGTTTCATCTTCAGTAGCTTCTATCTTTTTAGCTGTTGCCTCAAACTTAGTGTTTTTAGCATTTAAAGCATCTAACTCAGCACGTGTTTTATCTAATTCAGCTTGTAAAGCATCGTTGGCGCTTGTATCTGCTTGTGCATTTGTTAGGTTAGCATTCAACTTGCTGTTTTCATCCTTTGAAGCTTGTAATTCAGCACGCATCTTTTCTAATTCTGCTTTTAATCCATCATTAGCACCAGCGTTTGATTTTAAAGTTAATAGCTGAGCATTTAAATTTGAATTAGAGCTTTGTAAACCGCTAAAATCTGATTTTGATTTGTCTACCTCTCCTTTTAGTTTGCTAATTTCACTATTTAAAGCATTAACATCAACTTTTGGTACTGCATTAAGTTTAGCTTTCAATTCTTCTACTTCTCTTAATAAATCGCCATTAGTATTTTGTAATTGATCTGATTTACCTCTGCAATTAGCTAGCTTCTCTTCTAACTCTGTTTCTTTTGCTTTTAATACTTCAACTTGTGGTTGAATACTATTAAAATCAGTTTGCAAAGTATCGTGGCTTTTTTGTAATTCTACCTGATCTTTAATTTTAGCTCTTAACTCCTCAATTAAAGTGTTTTTGCTAACCATATCTATTTTAAGCTTACCTGCTTCATCGTTAGCAGCCTTTAAATCTGGCGTAACATTATCGTACTTTGTTTTCCACTCTTTAATTTGATTGTTTAAATCATTTACTGATGCATCTGCCGCAGTATATTTTCTTTTCCACTCTTCAATTTCTTTATCCTTAGGATCAACTAAAGCTTGTAATTTATTTAAATCATCGCTTTTCTTATCAAAGTCAAATTTCAAAGTATTAAAGCGGCCTTCCCAATCTTGCTCTTTAAAATTTGCAATAATTCTATCTCTTTCTCCAACTGATGTTTGCAAACCACTAATTTCTTCGTTTAAAGAAGGTAATTTGTTATTTAAATGATACACATCTTGCTCTAAACCTTTTACTTTTTTTTGCGAGCCGTTATAATCCACTTCCAGACCATTATAAACGCGTTCTTTATCTTCAAATAAGTTGCGCCAGTAATCTAATTTAGATCCTCTTAACCACCAGGCTAATAAATAGCCTAAAATGGTAGCAACTATTAAGCCTATCAGAGCAATTATTCCATCTCCTAATATTGCTAAAATAAATAATATCATCATATTTTTATATCGGTTTTATTATTAATTAACTGTTATTTCTACTCTTCTATTTTGTTGGCGACCTTGTTTAGTATTGTTATTGGCAACTGGTTGTGCAGGCCCATATCCTTTTGGTACTAAACGATTTTTAACAATGCCCTTACCTACTAAATAAGTTACCACGCTTTGCGCGCGTTGTTGCGAAAGGGTATTATTTGTAGCTAATTTACCAGTATTATCGGTATGTCCGCCAATTTCAATTTTAACGGCTTTATTTTCGTTTAAAATCTTAACTAATTTATTTAAATCACCAAACGAAGTGTTTTTCAACTTAGCAGAACCTGTATCAAATTGTATGTTCTTCATTTCAATACGTTGGCCTTTTTTAAAGTTAGCGGCTGTTGCTTTCGAAAAATCTAACGCTTTATCTAACAAGCCACCTTTATTAGAAACTACAAAATTAGCAGCACCATAAACCTTATTGGCATTTACAACTAAGTTGTTTCTAACTTGAGCTTTAGCTACAATTTGATCGGCCTTAATACCTTTTTTTATTAAAGCTTTTTTAAGTTGATCGGCTCTTGATAAACCAAGGTTTGCAAATCTGGTTGGTTTTTTATCTTTTGCATCGTATAAGCCAGTAACAGTAACTTGTTTGTTTGTATTAGTTTTTAAAAATTGACTCAACTTTGTAAAATTGGCATCAACTTGCTGCGGAATTTCGGGTACGAAACCATTTACTGGAAATCTTAAATTTTGATCACTACGCAGATTTATACCACCACCGTTAATAGTTAAAGATGGTTCTTTAAAGGCAGGTGCTACTGGTTTGGCTACTGCTTTGCTACTTACAACAAAATCAACACCACCAATTACTTTGTTTTGATAAACTGGTAAATCATTTTTTACAGATGCTTTGGTAATAATTTGATCTGTTTTAGCTCCTTTTTGCATTAACACATTTTTAACTTGTGTAGCTCTGCCTAAACCTAAATTGGCAAATCCGGTAGGTTTAGCATCTGCATTAGAATACAAGCCTGTTAAAGTTACTTGCTTATTTTCATTTCTTTTTAAATAATTAGCTAATAGATCTAAGCTATTCTCTGCCAAACTTGGTACTTCAGGAGTAATACCATTTACATCAAACTTTAAATTTTGATCGCTTCTTTCATTAAAACCATCACCACTTATTAATAAAGGATTTTGCGGCATAGTTTCTGCAACTACATCCACTTTATTGCCCCAACATTGGTTTTTTACATGGCAAGTCCATAAATAGGCACCAAAAAACCACCAAAATAAAATGGCAATTATTAAAAAATATCTCATTTGAATTATGTTATTGTTTAATCAATTTTGTTAAATATAAATTCAACTTTTGCGTTAGCTAAAAAGCAGCACAAAAGGCTTTCCTATAAAATTTTTGAGAAATATTGCTATATCAACTGGTTATTTTGACTGGCAAGTTAGTTTTTATTAACAAATTTACCAATAGGATTGCGTTTTTAAATAGTTGGTTACATAATCATAAATCCCATCCTCTAAAGTATTTAGATGTTGATTGTAGCCCGAAGTAACTATTTTTTGAATATTTGCTTCGGTAAAATATTGATAAAAATTGCGTATATCTTGTGGTATTTCAATATATTCTATGTCTACGGGTTTTTCTAAGGCGCTAAAAGTGGCAGTTGCGAGGCTTTTAAATGAGCGTGCTTTACCCGTACCAACATTGTATAAACCGTTTTTTGGTTGTTGATTTAGCATATACCAACATATATCTACCACATCTTTTACGTAAACAAAATCGCGCAATTGTTCGCCGTTTTCATATTCTTTTTTGTATGATTTGAAAAGTCCCATTTTGCCAGTTTCTTTAACTTTATTAAAAGTATGAAACACAACTGAAGCCATTCTACCTTTATGATATTCATTGGGACCATAAACATTAAAAAACTTTAAGCCAGCCCAAAACGAAGGCTGATGCTCGTTTGCCGCTTGTTCTAATGCCCAAATGTCGAAATCGTTTTTCGATTTTCCGTAAGGGTTTAAAGGTTTTAACTGATCTATAATTTCGTGATCATCAACAAAGCCTAAAGCACCATTGCCATAAGTTGCCGCAGAGCTTGCATATATAAATGGCAATTGGTTTTCTGCACAAAAGTTCCAAAGTTGTTTGCTATAATCAACGTTTAAGGTTTCAAAAATATCCCAATCTTGCTCGGTTGTATCGGTTCGTGCGCCAAGGTGCACTATGCCACTTACCGATTTTTGATTGTCTTTTAACCAATTAAAAAGTGTGTTGCGCTCTAACCTTCCTCTAAAAGTTTTTTTTAAAAGATTTTTATTTTTGGCTTTGTTGCTAAAGTCGTCAACTATTAAAATATCATTAAAACCCTCGTTGTTGAGTTTTCTAATCATACAACTACCAATAAATCCTGCTGCTCCGGTTACTATTAACATTAGGCAATTATTTTTTCAATTGCTTGGTTATATAATTCTTTCCAATCATCAATTTTACCCCAATTTTCATTATTAACGTTTACTTCATTTTTAGTAACGTGGCCTATTTTTAAAAATGCAAAATTGTTTTTGGTAAGATGGGTCTCAAATTCATTTTGCTTTTCGTGCTCAATAGAAACCACTACTCTATTTTGCGCTTCTCCGTATAAAAACACTTCATTTTTAAGCTTCGTATTATTTACAATATTTATACCTTTATTGTTATAAAAAGCACTTTCTAACAAACAAGTTATTAAACCGCCATCAGAAATATCGTGGGCAGATTGCAGTAGGTTGGCATCATTTAATTTTAAAATTGTTTGGTGCAGCTTAACTGCTTCTTCTAAATTAAAATATGGCACTTTACTATCGTTTATGTTTTGTAATCTAACCAAATATTCACTATTGTTTATATCGTTTACATTTTCTCCTAATAGATAAATAAGGTCGCCTTTGTTTTTAAAACTTAAACCTAAAGCCTTCTTTTTATCATTTAGTAAACCAACCATACCAATAGTTGGCGTTGGATAAACCGGACCTTCATCGCTACTTTGATTGTAAAAGCTAACATTGCCACCAGTAACTGGCGTATCAAAAGCACGACAGGCTTCTCCCATACCTTTTATTGCATTAACAAATTGCCAATATACATTTTGATTATGTGGATTGCCAAAGTTTAAGCAGTTAGTAATAGCTAAAGGTGTTGCGCCGCTACAAACTATATTTCGGGCAGCTTCTGTAACGGCAATCATAGCACCAATGTATGGGTCTGCATATACAAACCGTGCATTACAATCAACCGTAACTGCTAAAGCTTTGTTAGTGTTGGGCACTCTTATTAAAGCAGCATCAGTTGGCATATTGGTGCTTATGTTTTTTATGCCCACCATTGAATCGTACTGTTCGTACAAATATTTTTTTGAAGCGATATTAGGTTGTTGAATCAATTGCTGAGTTGTTTCCAATACATTATTGAAAGGTTTTAACTCAACTTGATTATAGTCTTTTAGATTTTTAAAATAATCTGGCTCGCTGTAACTTCTATCATAAATTGGTGCACCACCGCCAAGGCATAAAACTGGTGCAGGAATTTCAGCTACTTTTTCATTTTTATAGAAATAGCATAATTTGTCTCCTTCGGTAACTTCGCCAATTTTAACGCAATTCAAATCCCATTTTTCAAACACTTCAATTACTGCGGCTTCTTTGCCTTTTTCTAAAACAATTAACATCCGTTCTTGCGATTCGGACAATAATATTTCCCAATCTTTCATGTCTTTTTGTCTAAGTGGTACTTTATCTAAAAAAACATTCATACCATGCGCTCCTTTTTCCGACATTTCGGAAGTAGAACAAGTAATGCCAGCCGCACCCATATCTTGCATGCCAACAATTACGCCAGTTTTAATAGCTTCTAAACTGGCTTCTAATAATAATTTTTCTTGAAAAGGATCGCCAACTTGAACGGCAGGTAAATCATCCATTGCGTTTTCACCAATATCTTTACTTGCAAAAGCTGCACCAGCAATACCATCTTTACCAGTTGCCGAACCAACAATATAAACCGGATTACCTACGCCTTTTGAAATAGCAGAAACCGTTTCGCCAACTTTTACAATACCAACCGACATTGCATTAACCAATGGATTAATTTGATAACAATCTTCAAAATAAATTTCACCAGCTACTGTAGGCACACCAAAAGAATTGCCATAATCACCAATACCTTTTACCACACCTTTTAAAAGATGCTGTGTTTTTTTATTCTTAATATTACCAAAACGTAACGAATTAAGTGCAGCTATTGGCCTTGCACCCATTGTAAAAATATCTCTATGAATACCACCAACACCAGTTGCCGCGCCTTGGTAAGGTTCTACTGCCGATGGATGATTATGAGATTCTATTTTAAAAGCGCAAGCCAAACCATCACCAATATCAATTAAGCCTGCATTTTCTTCGCCTGCTGCAACTAACATTTTACTATTCTCTCTGGGTAACGTTTTTAAATATTTTATAGAGTTTTTGTAAGAACAATGTTCTGACCACATGACCGAAAAAATACTCAACTCTGTAAAATTAGGAACGCGGCCTAATATTGCTTCAATCTTTTCAAACTCTTCTTTACTTAAACCAAGTTTTTCTGCTGTAAAAAATGTAATTACGTTTGCTGTAGTAGTAGCCATAAATTTATAATTAGCACAAAAATAAATAGTTATTGCAGAAATACACTTTCAATTGCCTTTATAATTTTAGATATATTGCAGCTCAAAATTAATTATAGTGAAATTACACATTTTAGTACTATTATTAATTTACACCATTTGTTTAAAAACAACTGCCCAGCTAATTAGTGAAGATAATCGGATCAATTGGTCATTAAGTGGTTTGCAGCATAAACCCATACCTCAAAATATTGTAAATGTAAAGCAGCTTTATAACCTAAGTGGCAATGGTATTGATGATGATGCGTTAAAAATTCAAACGGCTATAAATGAAGCTGAAGGTGGTAGTTTGTTATATTTTGAAGCAGGAACTTATCTATTAAAAAACAAAATTGACTTACTTAGCAATATGATAATAAGAGGGGTTGATGCAGATAATACCATTTTTAAATTTGATTTAAACGGATATAATAATCCTCCTTTAGAATGCATAGTTGTGGCAACTTACCAATATGGGAATTATGTTGATGTATTGGCTGGCTGTAACAAAGAAAGTACTTTTGTAATAGTTGAAAATAGCGCTGATTTTTCTGCACATAACTATGCCGAAATAGAACAGAATAACGACCCAGAATTGATGTACAGTTCACCTGCCTGGAATGTAGCCTGGGCAGCAAATGCTGTAGGCCAAATAGTAAAAATAACTGCTGTAAAAAATGATACAATACATTTTTGGCCGCCTTTAAACCATACTTATCGTAATGAACTTAACCCACAAATACGACCCACCAGTTTAAAAGAAAACGTTGGTATAGAAAATATAAAAATTGAACGATTAGATGCTGGAGATAATAATACAATTGCCTTTGTAAACACCGCCAATTGTTGGATGTGGAATGTAGAAAGTAAAAAAACAGTAAAAAGCCATGTTTGGGCAAGCAAATGTTTAAACCTTCAAATACAAAACAGTTATTTTCATCAATCGTATAATTATGGCGGTAGTGGCCACGGTTATGGCGTTACTTTAGGCAGGCACATAACCAATTGCTTAGTAGAAAACAATATTTTTGAAACACTACGCCACGCAATGATGGTAAAAGAAGGAGCTAATGGAAACGTATTTGCATTTAATTACAGTCTAAATCCTGTTTCATCAAATATTTTTTCATTACCAGCAGATGTTTCTGTACATGGGCATTACCCATTAATGAATTTGTTTGAAAGCAACATTGTTCAAAGAATTGCTTGTACCGATTATTGGGGACCCGCTGGCCCTGGCAATACTTTTTATAGAAATAAGGTAGAAACTTTAAATCTATCCATTGAAGATTATTCGCACAATCAAAATGTAATTGCCAACGAAGTTATTGCCACTTTTGCTTCGGTTATAATTCAATCTAACTGCAACAACACTTTAAAACACGCCAATAACGAAAATGGCAATATAGAATGGATACCTGATTTAATATCTTACAGCTTACCGCAATCTTTATATTTAGATAATGGTTGGAATAATGCTTTGTACAGCTTTATTGGTCCAGAATACGATTTTAACACAGGTAATAACGATGCCAAATTCAGGTTTAACAATAGCCAAAAAACTAATTGCTATACAGGTCGAAACAAAATATTTTTCAATGAAAATTTAGTAAATGGTACTATAGAGTATTTGCAACAACAATTAATTTGTGCGGGTAATGTGCGAATTGCTAAAAATGATACTGTACAAATTTTTTCAGCAAAATCTATAAGTTTAAAAAGTGGTTTTAAAGTGGAAAAAGGAGCTATCCTAAGGCTTGGAATTGAGGTTTGTGATTAAATTTAAAGCTCTTAAAATTAATTATTTTATAAAGAATTAGGCAAATTTGATGCAATGTTAAATCTAAACTTCTAATTAAAATATTCTTTTCCAGCTCTATTTGTACTTTTTTGTACAAAAAGAATTATTTTTGCATTTTGAAAATTAAATTCAATTATAAAAACATCACAAACCAGTTAATTTTAAATTTATATGGCAGAAGTTCTAACCGATTTTGATAAAACGATAAACGAAATTACCCAAAGCGAATACAAATACGGCTTTACTACCGATATTGAAAACGATATGGCGCCAAAGGGCTTAAACGAAGATATTATTCGTTTAATTTCTGCTAAAAAAGAGGAACCAGAATGGTTGTTAAAGTGGCGTTTAAAAGCCTTTCGGCATTGGCAAACAATGGTTGAGCCAGAATGGGCTTATGTTCAGTACGACAAAATTGATTTTCAAAGCATACACTATTATGCCGCCCCAAAAGAAACACCTAAATATAAATCGTTAGATGAAGTTGACCCCGAGTTGCTAAAAACTTTTGGTAAGCTTGGCATTTCTATAGAAGAACAAAAGCGTTTAACTGGTGTAGCAGTTGATATTGTAATTGATAGTATTTCAGTAAAAACCACTTTTCAAGAAGAATTGAAAAAGTTAGGTATAATCTTTATGTCTTTTTCCGAAGCAGTTCAAGAGCACCCTGAATTAGTAAAAAAATATATTGGTTCAGTAGTTCCAGCAACAGATAACTTTTATGCTGCATTAAATTCTGCGGTGTTTACGGATGGTTCTTTTTGTTACATTCCAAAAGGCGTGCGTTGCCCAATGGAGTTAAGCACTTATTTTAGAATTAACGCTGCCAATACTGGTCAATTTGAGCGCACCTTAATTGTTGCCGAAGAAGGCAGCTATGTAAGTTATTTAGAAGGTTGCACCGCACCACAAAGAGATGAAAATCAATTGCACGCAGCAGTAGTTGAAATAATTGCCGCCAAAGATTCGGAAGTAAAATACAGTACAGTTCAAAACTGGTATCCAGGTGATCCGCAAAGTGGAAAAGGTGGTATTTACAATTTTGTAACCAAGCGTGGTATTTGCAAAGGCGATAACTCAAAAATTAGCTGGACACAAGTAGAAACCGGCTCGGCAGTTACCTGGAAATATCCGTCAGTAATATTAAAAGGAGATAATTCTATTGGTGAATTTTATTCCGTTGCCATAACCAACCATCACCAACAGGCAGATACAGGATCCAAAATGTTGCATTTGGGCAAAAACACAAAAAGTCGTATTATTAGTAAGGGTATTTCAGCTGGCGTAAGCAATAATAGTTATCGAGGTTTAGTAAAAGTAGCTAAAAATGCAGAAAATGCGTATAACTTTAGTCAATGTGATTCTCTGCTGATTGGCGATAAATGTGGCGCACATACCTTTCCATACATTGAGTCAGCACGTAGCGATTCGCAAGTAGAACACGAAGCCACTACTTCTAAAATTGGAGAAGACATTTTGTTTTATTGTAATCAGCGAGGTTTAGATGTAGAAAAGGCGACTGAATTAATTATTAACGGTTTTGCCAAAGAAGTTTTAAACGAACTGCCAATGGAATTTGCGGTGGAAGCGCAGAAGTTGTTGGCTATTAGTTTGGAGGGTAGTGTTGGATAGAACAAGTTTCTAAAATGAAAGAAAAAAATCTTGACTTTGAAGTTGATAAACTAACCGATTCGATTATAAATAGAATTTCTGGTGATAGTTTTGAAACTCAAATCTTGAGGTTTAGAAAGCCAGATATTAAAGAGACAACAAAAAGTAAAGGGTGGAAGTTTAATTGGAAATTAGAGTTGGCTGATATTGTAAAAGATGTTTACAAATTAACAATTATTCAAAATCCGAAAATAATACAAGGTTTGGTTAGTTTATCAATTGAATCGGATCATATCAATGCATCTTTTAGAAAATGCACCATTTAATATTGGAAGAAAAAAATTGTATGAAGGTGTTGCAGGAAATTTGGTTGCCTTTTGTTGTAAGATTTCATTTCAAAATGGAATGGATGGCTTTGTTGCTTTTAGGTCAAAAACAAAACTAATTGAACATTATATAAAAACTTTAGGTGCTATTCATTTAAGAGGGCAAAAAATGATAATACCTTCAGAGTCAGCAAAGATATTAGTTGATAAATATTTTAAAAACTAAGAATTATGGGATATATTAAGGAACCGGCTAATGTAGATTTTGAAATTAATGGTAAACCATGGACTTCAAAAGAAAAGGAGGAAATTAGTGACTTTATTAAACAGTATAAGCTTAAAAAGAAAAAGAAAGTGGCTTTGAAGAAAGTTAAAGTTTAATTATGTTTTTTTAGAAGCGAAACCAATTGGTTCGTTGAAACACCCGTCCCGCTTTCCGCTCAAATGCTGTTGCAAACGCACAAAGGCAAACGCTTCACAGCATAACCGCTGCAATCGGGGCTAAATTTCAGGCTTCGCTCCCTCGTTGGAATGGTTCGAAAACGCATAATAGATTATAAAATAAAAATACAAGTATAATAATTTGCCAGAAATAAGTAGGTTTTATGGGATAATAATTAGGATGTATTACAAAGACCATAATCCTCCACATTTTCATGCAGATTATCAGGGTCAACAAGCTGAGTATGATATAAGAACATTAGAGGTTATTGTCGGTAAAATTTCAAAACGGGCAAATGCTTTAGTTCTTGAATGGGCAGCAAATCATAGAGATGAATTATTAGAAAACTGGAACAAAGGAATAATTCCAGAAAAAATGGATAAAATTGACCCTTTAGACTAAATTTATATTATGAACAAAGTAATTGAACTGCAGATAATAAATAATTATAGCGTTAAGGTAAAATTCAAAGATGGCTTTGAAGGTGAAATAGATTTAAAGCCAATGTTGGGCAAAGGTATTGCCGAAGAGTTATTGAATGAACAAAAATTTAAAACATTAATTATTGAACCAGGTGGAGGAATAGCTTGGGAAAATGGATACGATATTTGCCCAAATTATTTGAGAGAGTTAGTTGAACAAGAAGTTGAAAGCAAAGTTGCATAAAATTTATTAAAGTTAATTATTACAGCACAAACAAAATGAAATTTGCAGATATAAAAAATGACGTAGCATTTCGCAAAATTTTCGGAAACGAAAAGAAAACGCTTATTGTTATTTCCTTTTTAAATGCAGTTTTAAAGCTAAAAGGCGACCATCAAATTGAAGAAGTATCTATCTTAAATCCATATCAATTGCCTCGCATTGCCGGCGAAAAAGCAAGCATTATTGATGTAAGCGCAAAAGATAAAAAAGGCAGGCAATTTATTATTGAAATGCAAGTAGCCGATGTAAAAGGCTTTGATAAACGGGTGCAATATTATACTTGCAGAGATTATTCGATGCAAATAAATAGAGGAGAAGATTATGAATTGTTAAAACCAACTTACTTTATCGGCATTTTAGATTTTATGTTTTTTGAAGGCGATAACTATTTATCTAATCATATAATATTAAATGGCGAAACTTACGAACATAAACTAAAAGATATACAATTTACATTTATAGAGTTAAAGAAATTTCATTTAAAAGAAAACGAGTTAAATACCCCAATTGAAAAATGGGTTTATTTTATTAAGAATGCTGAAAACTTAAACATCATACCAGAAAATGTAGATGATGAAGGTTTAAGAGAAGCCTACATTGATGCCGACCTTCATAACTGGAATAAAAGAGAATGGAGAGATTACGACAACTCATTTATTGCTCAACAAGACCAAATTGGCAGAATGACCATAGCCAAGGAAAAGGCAATGAAAAAAGGTGAAGATATTGGTATAAAGAAGGGTGAAAAGAAAGGTATAAAGAAAGGCATAAAAAAAGGCATAAAAAGCGGTGAAAAGAAAAAGGTAAAAAAGGTTATAAGCCGATGTGTAGAACAAGGTATGCATACCGAAACAATTTCAAAAATTGTAGATTTGCCTGTTGAGGAAGTTCAAAAAATCGTTGATAAAATAAACAGTAATTAGTTATAATTTACGCAGGAAACATTCACTACTTTATAAAAAATAATTAAAACAATACAATATAGTGTTAAAAATAGAAAATTTAAAAGCGCAGGTAGAAGAATCAGGTTTAGAGATTCTTAATGGTATTAATTTAGAAGTTAATGCTGGTGAAGTGCACGCCATAATGGGTCCAAATGGCTCCGGTAAATCAACCTTAGCTTCTGTGCTTGCTGGCAAGGCAACTTACGAAGTTACAGGTGGTTCTGTTACCTTAAACAATGAAGATTTATTAGACCTTGAACCAGAAGAAAGAGCATGGGCAGGTTTGTTTTTAGCATTTCAATATCCGGTAGAAATTCCAGGCGTAAGTATTGCTAACTTTATTAGAACAGCAGTTAACGCAAAGCGCGAAAGTGCAGGATTAGACCCTATGAATGCAAAAGATTTCTTATTAAAAGTAAGAGAAAAAGCAGCTATGTTAGAAATTAATCCAAAGTTTATGCAACGCTCCGTTAACGAAGGTTTTTCTGGTGGTGAAAAAAAGCGCAACGAAATACTACAAATGGCTATGTTAGAACCAACCCTTGCAGTATTAGATGAAACCGATTCTGGTTTAGATATTGACGCCTTAAAAATTGTAGCTAATGGTGTTAACAAATTAAAATCAGAAGATAATGCAGTACTTGTAATTACACATTATCAGCGTTTGTTAGATTATATTGTACCCGACCACGTTCATATTTTATACAATGGTAAAATTGTAAAATCGGGTGATAAAAGTTTAGCCTTTGAGTTAGAAGCCAAAGGTTATGATTGGATAAAAGAAGCTGTTGTTACGCATTAAAAACTAAACGATTTTTATGGATCAAATGAATTTAAAAGAAAAGTTGTTAAAAGATTTTGCGCAGTACGAAGCTGGTTTAAACAGCGCTGCTCAAACTGATTTACATCAAATTAGAAAAACGGCAATAAATGCTTTTTCTGAAATGGGTTTCCCTACGGTGAAACAAGAAGATTGGAAATATACCAACCTTGCCAATATTAGTAAAAAAACCTTCAATCAACAATTTGAAAGCAATTTAAGTAGTAGTGAAATTAATCTATCGCAGCTGCTGACTCCAAATTTAGAAGCTAATTTATTGATTTTTGAAAATGGAATTTATAGAGCTGACCTTTCAAAAATAAAAGAAGAAGCTACAGGTTTGATAATAAATAATTTACAAACAGCCTTTAAAACTTCACCCGAATTAATAGTTCAGCATTACACCAAATATGCCGATCATAAAGCAGAAGCAATGGTTGCGCTTAATACGGGTTTGGCTCAAGATGGCTTGTTTGTAAGTGTACCAGAAAGTTACGTTATGCAACACCCCATTTATGTATTGCATATTGCCAACGCAATAGATAATGCCGTTTTAAGTTCCCCAAGAAATTTGATAATTGGAGGAGCTAATAGCCAAGTAAAAGTTATACAACACTATGCCTCGTTAAATGAAAATGGCGAATCTTTTACTAATACAGTTACCGAAATTGTAGCAAACCAAAAAGCGATTATCGAAAACTATATTATTCAAGATGAAAATGCAAACAGCACCAACATTACCGAAACTCAAACACATCTATCAAAAGAAAGTTTTATTTATTGCCATAACTATTCGTTAGAAGGTGGCTTAATACGAAACAAAACCAATATGGTAGTTGCAGATGAGCATAGTGAAGCACATATGTACGGTGTTTATGTTTTAAGCGAAAATCAACACGCCGACAACCGTTCGTTAGTTGATCACGATACGGCCAATGCTTTTAGCCAAGAGTTGTACAAAGGCGTATTGGGTGGCAAAGCAAAAGGTGTTTTTAATGGTAGAATTATGGTAAGACGAGATGCTCAAAAAACTAATGCCTATCAAACCAATAGAAACATTTTGGTAGGTAATGAAGCGCAAGTGTTTACTAAACCACAGTTAGAAATTTTTGCGGATGATGTACGTTGTTCGCACGGTTGCACAATTGGCCAGTTAGACGAAGAGGCAATTTTTTACTTACGTTCAAGAGGTTTAACCTTGCAGAAAGCTAAAACCTATTTATTAAAAGCTTTTGTAGGTGAAGTTTTGCTAAAAGCTACTATTGATCCGCTGAAAAACTTTTTAATAGAAAAGATTGATAGAAAAATTAAAGGAATGATGGTTTAATTTTTTTCATTAAAAAAATATGCTAACCGCAGATAAATATATAAACCCATTTACCGATTTCGGTTTTAAAAAATTGTTTGGTGAAGAACCTAACAAAGATCTGTTATTAGATTTTTTAAACGAATTATTAAAAGAAGAAGAAGGAGAAATCAAATCAATATCATACATAAAAAATGAACAACTTGGCTCTAATGAATTAGATAGAAAAGCAATTTTTGATTTGTACTGTGAAAATGAAAAAGGAGAAAAATTTATAGTTGAACTTCAAAAATCTAAACAAAAATTTTTTAAAGATAGAACAGTTTATTATTCCACTTTCCCAATTAGAGAACAAGCTAAAAAAGCCGAATGGAACTTTGAGTTAAAATCAGTTTACGCCATTGCTATTTTAGATTTTGTTTTTGATGAAGACAAAGATCAAAAAGAAAAATATAGATACGATGTAAAACTAACTGATGTTGAAACCTGCAAAGTTTTTTATGATAAGTTGACTTTCATTTATTTAGAAATGCCTAAGTTTAATAAATCAATTGAAGAGTTAGAAACACGCTTTGATAAATGGATGTATATAATTAAAAACCTTTCAGAAATTAGCGATATTCCCGACGCTTTGAGAGAAAAAACATTTAAAAAACTTTTTAAAGTTGCAGAAATTGCTAAATTTTCTCAAGATCAATTATATGCCTACGAAGGCAGTTTGAAATATTACAGAGATTTAAATAATCAAATTGAAACAGCAAAAAGTGATGGTAAAGAAGCAGGCAAAAAGGAAGGAAAAGAAGAAAGTATAAAAGAAATCGCAAAAAATATGTTAGTAGCAAATGAACCACTTGATAAGATTTCAAAATTTACTGGGCTATCAATTAAAAAATTGACATCTATAAAAGTACAATTACAAAAAGAGGGTTTAATTTAAAATTGAATTATGATTGAGGTAGCAACAAATAGAATTACAGAAATTAAACAACAATTTCCAATACTTCACCAAAAAGTACATGGAAAACAATTAGTGTATTTAGATAATGCGGCCACAACGCAAAAACCTCAAAACGTTATTGATGCAATAACAAAGTATTATACTTGTTATAATAGCAACATTCATAGAGGTGCGCATTATTTAGCAGAACAAGCTACAATTGAATACGAAAATGCACGTATTAAAGTACAACATTTTATCAACTCAGCGTCTGATAAATTAATCAACTTCACTAGAGGAACAACAGAAGGAATCAATTTAGTAGCGCAAAGTTTTGGCAATGTTTTTTTAAAAGAAGGCGATGAAATTTTATTGTCGACAATGGCACATCATAGCAACTTAGTACCTTGGCAAATAATTGCAGAACAGAAAAAATGCCATATTAAATATATTCCTGTTTTAGAAGATGGCTCTCTTGATATGGACGCCTTTCATCTTTTAATAAACAAAAATACCAAAATTGTTAGTGTAGGTTATATCTCCAATGCTTTAGGAAGTATAAACCCAGTAGAAGAAATTATTAAAGCTGCTCACCAGGTTGATGCCGCAGTTTTGTTAGATGGTGCACAAGCTGCGCCTCATTTAAAAATAGATGTACAAGCTTTAGATGTTGACTTTTTTGCTTTCTCTGGCCATAAAATGTATGGGCCAACAGGTATTGGAGTATTGTACGGAAAAGAAAAATGGTTAACAGAAATGCAACCATACCAAGGTGGTGGCGAAATGATAAAAGAAGTTACTTTAAAAGGAAGTACGTATAACGATTTGCCTTTTAAATTTGAAGCTGGCACACCAAATATTTGCGGTGGTATTGCATTAGGTGCAGCAATTGATTTTATTAATAAAGTTGGGCTTGATTTTATTAATGAACACGAAAATGAAGTATTGGCTTATGGAACCAAAGCTCTTTTAAACATTAAAGATTTAGAATTAAAGGGCACGGCTATAAGTAAAGCTGGTGTTTTGTCTTTTTTAGTGAAAGATATTCACCCTTACGATATTGGAGTTTTATTAGATAAAATGGGTGTTGCTATTAGAACCGGTCATCATTGCTGTCAACCATTAATGGACGGTTGGGAAATTCCAGGAACTGCAAGGGCATCTTTAGCTGTTTACAATACTAAAGAAGATATTGACCATTTGGTAGAAGGTATTGAAAAAGCAAAAATAATGTTGCGCTAAATAAAAAATAATTTGAATAAGATAAAAGAAATACAAAAACAGATAGTAAAAGATTTTGCTTTGTTTGAAGGTGAACCAATGGGTCAGTATGAATACATTATTGATCTTGGAAAAGAATTACCTCCATTAAGTGAGCAACATAAAACAGAAGCTAACATTGTTAAAGGATGTCAATCAACAGTTTGGCTACACGCTTTTAAACAAGCTGGTAAAATAAGGTTTCAAGCCGATAGCAATACTGTAATTACTAAAGGTATTATTGCATTGTTGGTAAAAGTGTTAGATAACCAATCACCAACTGATATAATAAATGCTGATTTAACTTTTATAGAAGAAATCAACTTGCGCTCTCATCTAAGTTCGCAACGTAGTAATGGTTTAACTGCCATGTTAAACCAAATGAAATTATATGCTATTACTTTTGAAAGTAAGTCAAATGGTATAAAAGTTGACGGAGGTGCAATTACTAAAGAAAGTAATGAAGCAAAAGACAATCAAAATACTGGCATAAAAACAAACACACAAAAAACACTTAAATCCCCTGCGCAAATTGAAATGATGGTGACCGAAAAATTGAAAGAAGTTTTTGATCCAGAAATTCCAGTTAATATTTATGAGTTAGGCTTAATATATGAAGTGCAAGTGTATCCACCATTAAACAATGTGTTTATTAAAATGACTGTAACTGCGCCCAATTGCCCAGTAGCCGATAGTTTGCCAATTGAAGCAAGAGACAAGGTGAAAGAGTTACCAGAAGTTGGTGAAGTTGATGTAGAGTTAACTTTTGACCCACCCTGGGATAAGGAAATGATGAGTGAAGAAGCAAAATTAGAATTGGGGTTCTTTTAAAAATTAAATTAAAAAATGATAATTGCCAATCCGATATATGATGTAGTGTTTAAACGTTTGATGGAAAACGAGCAGGTTGCCCGGTTTTTTATCAGTACGCTGTTAGATGAAGAGGTGATATCTGTAAATTTAAAACCACAAGAGTTTACTTATTTTGATAAAGACAAAGTTCCTATTGCAATTTTTAGGTTAGATTTTGTAGCTACCATTAAAACAAAAAAAAATGAACATAAAAAGGTTTTAGTTGAAATTCAAAAGGCACGCAGCCAAACAGATTTAATGCGTTTTAGAAATTATTTGGCTGAACAGTATAAAAGAGAAGATACAATAGATGGTGAAAAAATGGCTTTGCCTATTACCACAATTTATATTTTGGGCTTTAAACTTTATAATATAGAAAGTGCTTGTGTAAAAGTAAGAAGACAATATCACGATTTAATAGATAATACAATAATTAAAGAGAAAAATGAATTTATTGAACAGCTTACACACGACAGCTTTGTAGTGCAGGTTGAGCGTATTGGCAATAGATATAAATCAAGGTTAGATAAATTGTTGAGTGTTTTTGAACAAAGTAATTTTGCAGATGACAGAGGGGTAATTAAAGAATTTAATCACGACACAGATATTGAAGAGGTAAAAATTATGGCAGATATTTTACACCATACTGGCATAAACCCATCTGAAAGAAAACAAATAGAAGATGAACAAGAGGCATGGAGAACAATTGATGAATACACCGATGGCAAGTTAAAGTCAATTAATATGAAGTTAGCAGATGCTGAAAAATTAGTAAACGAGAAAAAAAAAGAACTCAAAGAAAAAGACAAAAAACTTAAAGAGAAAGACAAAGAGCTCGAAAAATTGAGAAAAGAATTAGTGGCCGCAAGAAAAAATAATGAGAATAAAAAGTAAACTTTAATTTAATGTTAAATAAAACAAAATTTTAAACATAATAAATATGAAAATATTTTTGTTATGATTACCGTATCTAACGTAATCCTTTTAAGCAGCTGTGGCAGCGTTGAATGGAATGAAGAAACTACTGCAGAATTTAAAAAGCAATGTTTAGGGCAAATGGCCAAACAGTTTAAAGCTGAAGATACGGATGCTTTTTGCGACTGTTTTGTTCAAAAAATGAAAGAAGAAGAAATGGACATTATGAAAAATGCAACTATGATGGCCGAGGATTGTGGTGCAAACATACAAGACAAAAAGCCAGAGCAGGAAGAACAATAAAATAATATATAATTACTTATAATGAAAGTTAGTGCACAGGAAGAATACGGCTTACGAATTTTGTTAAGAATTGCCAAAAGTAATTCGGGTGAGGGTTTAACTATTAATGATATAAGTGAGTTAGAAAACTTAAGCACTTCTAATACCGCCAAAATTTTACGTATATTGCGTTTATCATATATGGTAGAAAGTACAAGAGGTAATACAGGTGGTTATGCCTTAGCTAAACCTGCTACCGAAATTAACATTAGCGAAGTACTTCAAATATTAGGTGGCAATATATACGACGCACAATTTTGCTCCAATTTTAAAGGCGTTGGTAAACTTTGTAATAACTCTATTGATTGTACTATACGTTCATTGTGGCAACTTATTCAGTTATCGGTTAACCAAGTAGTTGGTACTTTAACATTGGCAGATTTAATTAGCCCAGAAGAAATTTTTAAACAATCGGTAATTCAAAATTTAAATATTAAAAACCCCAACATAACAGAAAAAATAATTAATTAATTTTAAATAAAATTTAATGTATCCAGAAGAATTAGTAATACCAAGAAAACAAGATTTAACAGAATTTGGTTTTAATGAAGTAATAACCGCAGCTCAAGTTGATGATGTACTTAAAGGGGATGGCACAACATTTGTAGTGATTAACTCGGTTTGTGGTTGTGCAGCAGCCAATGCTCGCCCAGCAGCAAAATTAGCTTTACAAAATGAAAAAAAACCAAACCATGCCGTAACTGCATTTGCTGGTTTTGATGTAGAAGCCATTAACAGAATTAGAGAACACGCTGTGCCTTTTCCGCCGTCATCACCTTGTATGGGTTTATGGAAAGATGGGGAGTTGGTTCATTTTATTGAACGTCACCATATTGAAGGAAATACCGCAGAAATGATTGCCGAAAATATTAAAGCGGCCTTTGATAAATATTGTTAGGATGTAAAAAGAATGTTTTAAAATATTTTGACATATAGAAAAAATTAGTTTGGAAGAGTTAAATTAGCTTACTAGCTTATTGTTAGATAAATTGATAAAGAAATTTTTTATTACTTTATGAAAAATTACACTTGGATTGAATTTCCCACTTGGATATTGGCTCACCATTTGGATCCAGATAAAAAGCTTAAATTAAATACTAGCAATTTTATCTTAATTGCTCAAATCAGCAGTAAGGTTGATGAATCAGGATATATTTCATTTTATGAACTTGGACAAACTTTCATTGATTTAAAATATGAAGATGAATCAATACTTGGTTTTTTTGGATCCAATAGTATATTAAGTATGAATGATGAATACGAAGGTTGCCATCTAAATTTCTTTGACAAAAAACAAACCGAATTATTAGCTGGTGAAAAAATAGATAATGAAGATAGAATTTCCAGATTATCTTTTCCCTTAGAGGTAACTGAAGATAAAAGGTTAAGCTTAGAAGATTTTACGATTATTGCCTTTTGTTTTGAGTTTTCTAAATTAAGAAATGGAGATGATTACTCTTTTATAGATGGAGATGTTATAAAAGTGTTTTCAAAATATTTTGGATTACGCCTCCAAGATGTTAGAACTATTGCTTACAAATTGGAATCTTTAGGATACTTTAAATTATCAGAAGGAGGAATCCAATTATTACCTAAGAAAAACAAAAATAAAGTTTTTATAAGCTACAGTCATAAAGATGTTAAGTATTTGCAAGAACTCAAGAGACATCTCAATTCAATTCCTGAGTTAGAATTAGAAATTTGGGATGATACAATGATTTCTGTAGGAACTAAATGGGATTATGAAATTACCAATGCAATTGAAACTTCACAGATAGCAATCGTTTTGATTAGTGCTGATTTGTTAAGCTCTAAATATGTTCGAGATAAAGAGCTACCTTTACTGATTGAAAAATCTCAAAATAATTTAATAATAATTGGAGTCTATATCTCATCTTGTCTTATTGAACTTTATCCTGAAATTGTGAAATTTCAACTTGTTAATGGATTAAACAATCCAATTGATAGAATGGATAAGAGTTTTAGAGAGCAAATTTGGGTAAAAACAGTTAAGGCCTGTTTAAGTAAAACTAAATATAATAACTTATAATGCTAAATGTCAAACGAATGGCTATCCTGACTTTGAATTTAAACAAAAATTGCGTGAAACTTTGCAAATAATTAGCTTATCTTTAAACTATGGAAAAATTAACCATTACAGTTTTAAACCCGAAGGTAAAGGAAACCCTTAAAGAATGGGAGGCCCAAAATTTGATTGAAATTGATAACAAAGCTATTAAAAGTGATAAAGAAAAATTAGTTGAAATTATTGACGACATTAGCAATGATGTGACAGAACCTCCAATGACGATGGATGAAATTGTAAAAGAGGTTAAGATAGTTAGAAAAAAACGGTATGAAGCCAGGCAGAATAGTGGTAGATAGTAATATTTGGATAAGCTTTTTAATTTCAGGTATGCCAATGTTTTTTAAAGAGATCACTTTAGATGAAAATTACAAAATTTTAATTTCGGCAGATTTTAATAACGAAATGAAAGCAACAACGAAGAGAGAAAAATTTAGAAAATATTTCAGCTTGGAGAAAGCCTCCCTTTTTATTAATCAATTAGCAAAGTCATCAGAAACAATCTATATCACTTCAAACCTAAACCTTTGTCGAGATCCAAAAGATGATTATCTGCTAAACCTCAGCATTGACGGAAAAGCAGGTTACCTAATTACAGGAGATAGAGATTTATTAATCTTAAAAAAAATAGAAAACACTAAAATTGTAACTTTAAAAGAATTTGAAGAAATCATAAAAATATAAATTATCAAACCAACCGCCGCATTTTATACATTAGGCTGCAAACTAAATTATGCAGAAACTTCTTCTATTGAAAAAATATTAGAACGAGAAAGCTATAGCAAAGTTTCTTTTGAAGATAGAGCAGATTATTATATTATTAATACTTGTTCGGTAACGGACAATGCAGATAAGAAATGTCGATCCATTATTCGACAAGCAAAACGTGTTGCTCCAAATAGTAAAGTAGTAATGATTGGCTGCTATGCCCAACTACAACCAAAAGCAATTTCAGAAATTGAAGGGGTAGATTTGGTACTTGGCGCAAAAGAAAAATTTAACCTTCACCAACATTTACAGCAGTTAAATGATGGAGATTATGCCAAATACATAGCAGGAGATATTGAAGAAGTTGACAGCTTTATTCCCTCCTACTCTGCTGGTGAACGCACACGTACGTTTTTAAAAGTACAAGATGGTTGTGATTATGGTTGCGCTTTTTGCACCATTCCGCTAGCGCGTGGTAAAAGCCGAAGTGCAACAATAGAAGAAATATTACAACAAGCTAATGAAATTGCAGCACAAGGCACTAAAGAAATTGTTTTAACAGGTGTAAATATTGGTGATTTTGGTAAAGGCAATTATGGTAACCGAAAAGCGACCGAATCTTTTTTAGATTTAATAAAAGCCTTAGATGAAATTAATGGCATTGAACGTTTTCGTATATCATCAATAGAGCCAAATTTATTAAATTTTGATGTTATTGACTTTGTGGCAGCCAGCAAAAAATTTATGCCACATTTTCATATTCCGTTACAATCAGGTTCGGATGTTTTATTAAAAAAGATGCGTAGAAGATATTTAACGGACTTATATACCGAACGCATTAATTATATAAAACAAAGAATGCCGCATTGTTGTATTGGAGTTGATGTAATTGTAGGTTTCCCAGGCGAAACAGAGGAATTATTTTTAGAAACTTATCAATACTTAAATAAATTGCCAGTTTCTTATTTACACGTTTTTACTTATTCTGAAAGAAAAAATACATTGGCTGTTGAAATGGAAGAAGTAGTTCCTATTGAAGTTCGGCATAAAAGAAGTAAGCAACTTCGCATCTTATCAGAAAAGAAAAAGCGTGCCTTTTACAATGAAAATTTGGGAACTGATAGACCTGTTTTATTTGAAAAAAGCAAAACCGAAGGCTTAATGCAGGGCTTTACTAATAATTACATTAAAGTTGAGTTAACAGAAAGTGAGTCAGATTTAAATACCGTTAAAATGATTACTTTAAACCAGTTAACAGAAAATTTAACCGTTAATGGTAAAATATCTAAACTGTTTACAGAATCAAAATCGTATATTTGAAAAGTCAAACTTAAAAGAAAAAATAAGAGAGTTTCGGTCAAGTCAACTTATTTAATATTAACAATATATTATGAATAATAAAAAATCAAATTACAAAGCAGATATTGTAAATAAAAACAAAGGAACGAACGGTACAAATATCACTTACGACAGGGCACAAGGAAATCGAAGTAAACAGTTGCAATTAAAAAAGATAGATACAATTCTTAAACAGAAAAAGACCAAATAAAAAATTAGCATAACAAATGTATCCTACAATAACCGATTTACTTTTTGACCTGACAGGCTTACGTATTCCTTTGCCAATACAAACTTTTGGATTTTTTATGGCTATGGGCTTTGTTGTTGCTACACTTTGGTTGCAACACGAGTTTAAAAGAATGGAGCAGCTTGGCATCTTTAAAACAAGCACAAAAAAAGTTACGTACGGAAATCCTGTTTCACCATTCTCAATAATAAGTAATGCTATTATTGGCTTTTTATTAGGTTATAAATTACTACCAGCTGTTACAAATTACAGTACTTTAGTTGCCGATCCTCAAGGCTTTATTTTATCATCAAATGGTAGTGTAATTGGTGGTATAATCGGAGCAATATTATTAGCTGGTTTAGTATATTATAATGCTTATGAAGAAAAGAAAATATATCCAAAACCAATAACAAAAGATGTGACCGTAAGGCCTTATGAAATGGTAGGTGATATAATTGTATTGGCTGCTATTACGGGTGTTGCCGGCTCAAAATTACTGAGTCTGATAGAAAATTATGAAGATTTTTTTGCAGATCCGGCAGGGCAAATATTTTCTTTTAGTGGTTTAACTTTTTACGGTGGTTTAATTGCAGCTGGCTTAGCAGTTGCCTGGTATGTTAAGCAAAAAAAGGGTGCATTGTCTTTCGTAAATATGTTAGATGTTGCTGCGCCTGCTATAATGATTGGCTATGCTGTTGGTCGCTTAGGTTGCCACTTTAGCGGTGATGGCGATTGGGGCAAACCAAACCTGTTAGAAAACCCTGGCTTACCTGATTGGGCTTGGAGTTATGATTACCCAAACAATGTATTAGGCAGAGGAATACCTTTTGAAATGGCTGACGGAACAATGTCACATCGTTTAGAGCAAGGGGTATGGCCAACTTCGGTGTACGAGTTTTTACTTGGTACAGGTATTTTTGGTTTTTTAGTAGCAATACGCAAAAAGTTAACTATACCAGGTTTATTATTTAGTATTTACCTTATGCTAAATGGCTTGGAACGATTTTTAATAGAGTTAATAAGAGTGAATGACCGCTACGCATTTAATCTTTCATTAAGCCAATTTATTGCTTTAGGTTTAATTGCATTAGGTGCTGTACTACTAATTTATTTTAAAAGAAGGGCTATTACCCAAGTAAGCTAATTTTCAATAATCTTAGTTTATTTGTGAAGCCCTTCTAACAAATTTATATAATTTCAATCACAATCTTCAATGTTAACTTTGAGCTTACCACCTTGCTCAACTTTAAAACCACTATTTAATCTAACTCTGCCTTCCGATTTTAGTTTTACATCTGCGCCATTAGTTACCGTACCATTTGAGCTGGTCAACTGGGCTGATTGATGCGATTGTGTGCCATTTAAAGTTTGGTTGTTGAGGGTTTTATTGGGTGGGCAGCTGGTATCAGCACAAATAATACTGTTACCATTGTTTACCGGCACTATGCCAGAAAGATAGCTTGGTGAATAAGCACCTGTTCCAAATAATGATTGAATTAATTCGGGACAAACGCATAACCAATCTCTTAAAATAGTTGAATAGACGGAGCGGAAATCTGTAGTATGTTCTAAGTTTCCATTGTTATTATTTAAACCGTCTGTCATATCTGGATGAGTGCCAATAAAACCATTGCCTTGTAGTGCCGGACCAAATAACAAGGTTGGTGCGGCTTCACCATGGTCTGTGCCTGCTGCGTTCATATCTCCTGTTCCTCCTTCTTGTGTGGTATCTTGTATGCGCCTTCCAAATTCTGAAATGGTCATTGCAATTACATTATTTTGATGTCCGGTGCTTGATAGATCTTGAAAAAATAAATTGATATTTTCTGATAAATGATGCAATAAACTATTGTGTGTGTCACCACGGCTTTCATTTAACTGACCATCGTGTGTGTCAAAACCGCCTAATTCAACTAAGTATATTTTTGTGCCTAAATCTCCTTTAATTAATCGGGCTACAATGGCTAATTCTTTTTGTAAAGATGAATTTATAGTTTCTCCAATATAGGTTTCATTATTGATAGAATTAGTATAAGCGTCATTAACTTCATTCGAATATTGGTAAGTTGAATTGGCAATTGATCGGGCAAAAAGTAGCTGTTCATCTTTAAAGCAATTGGGGTTAAAGTTGGTATTAAAAACTTCACCGCTTTGTGCCATATTCAAAAATAACTCTACATTATTAAAAGATAATCCCATTGTTGTATTACTACCAGTTAAAATTAAATCGTTGCCGGTACCAATATATAAGGCAGGCGGAATGTTGGGTTGATTGATCAGATAATCGGGATAAACAGCATCAAAAAGACCTTCGACAAAACCGGTCTCATCATTTGTTGTTCTTCCTTTAGACCAAATATCTGCTCCTTGAAAATGAGATAAAGACATATTTTCATAACCTACTCCATGTATTGCTTTCATACTTCCATTGTTCCACATGGTTTGAGCGGCTGCCATGCCGGGGTTAAAGCCAAAGCTATTGTTTCCGGCAACAGGCAATACTTCAGATTGGGGAATAGCTAATGCCGGACGAAAATTTTGATAGTTGTTGTAATCGTATAATGGAATAATTGTATTGAGTCCATCGTTACCACCAGCCAGACGAACCAGTACTAAAACTCTATCTGTTTCTGCAGCCGAGAGTGCTGCATGCAAAGGACTTGCTGCCATTCCTACCAAAGGAATTTTACTCATTAATAAAGAAAGACTTCCTCCCATACCTACGGTAGATAAAAAGTTTCTTCTTGTCCATATTTCGTGATCTTCTTTATGAAGTTGTCCATGTTGAATACTTGTTCCTCTTATATTTTTCATTAGATTTTCTTTTAATTTTTAAAACAATTGAAATTCGGGTAAGCGGATGATTGATTTTAGCAATGCTGCAATTTGAAGTGGACTATCGGGATGATTCAAAGTCCACGAAGGGTTTAAGCCATAGGTGGATGCGCCCGTAAAAACATCGGTATAACATTCATAAACCTCACAATTGGGATTATCATTTCGCAAACCATTGGGTATAAAATGATTAATGATTGCCGTAGTAATTTGCTTTGGATCTGAAGAATTATTAGAAACTGTTTCTGCAAAATCACGCAGCAAACCAGCATTAGTATCAAGTACTATTTGAACATAATTATCTATTAAATCCCAAAAGGTAGTAGTACTTTTGGCATTTAACCAACTTTTATCACCGAGCCAACCGGCTACATTTGGAGGCTGAAAAAGGCATTGCCCCATTTGCGACATTCCACATAGTAAAATATGTTTCCATTGTATTTCACGGTTTGTAACCGGAAGCCAATAACTTACTTCAGATGTGATTGTAGTCAAGTTTAAATTGATATTAGTCCTATCTGGGATAGTCTCCAAATCTATATTGATTTCTTTAGCGAAATTTAAAAGTGTATCTGCCGGGCTTTTAATTTTTGATCCAATATTATGTTCATCAAAAAAATGTTCACTTTTAAACAATTGAGCAAGTACTGGTAAAATTTCAAATTTAGTATTGTTGTTTAAAAAGGTGTTCTTTAAACCGGCGATAATATTCGTATCCACATCATAACTCACAAAAAATTTATAGATTTCTGTACAAATAAATTCTGCAATTTCGTTTGCCCGTTGTTCAAACAGAATATCAATTACATCATCATATTCTAAAGCCCAATCATCTTGCGAACGATTAACCGTTTGCCCAAAAATTGTTTTGGTTTCTGGTACATGATCCCAATGATTAAAATAACCTGTCATTGGATAACGATGAATATCGAAAGTCCAGCCGGTAAAAGCTTTAGCAGTTTCTACAATGTCGTTTTGAGTATAGCCATTATCAACGCCTAATGTAAAAAGCTCATATAACTCTCTAGCGTAGTTTTCATTTAAGTTGGTGTTGGTGTTTTTACTTCCACTTAAATACTTTAACATCGCTGTAGTTTTACCAATAGCTTTTACAAAATCTTTAAAATTTCCGAAAGCAAAAGTTGTTATGGTATTATAATACTCGTGTATGGCTTGAGGAGTAAGACCTACTGTAAATGATTCTACCACAAAATGGTTTGTCCAAAACAAGTTCATTTTATATTTCAAGCCGTAGATAAACATATTTTCAAACCAAGTACTATCGTACAATGCAGCAATTATTCTGCCGCTTGTATATTTAGAATTTCCTCCAGACGGGTTATGTTGGTCATATAAATTCCCAAGCGTATTGCATTGTGATGGGTCATCATTTGCTACTGAATTATAGGAAGCATAGCCATTTTGATAATCATAGCAATCCCAATAATAATCACTCCATTCGGCATAAAAAGGATCCTCCTGTCCTTCAAAAGTGGTTAATGGAATGTTGCTAAGTTCGTTTAATTTACTTTGAATATAAGTCTGTGGGTTTTGTTGCAAGGCAAATTGTAGTTCAGAATGACTTAAGCCAAAACCAATTCTTTTAGCAAAATGTTGTATCCGTTTTTTATCCCAAATACCATTATATGGATTGAGGTTTGTTGTTGTACAGTTGTTCATTTCATTTTATTTATATTATTTTAATATGGTATTTATTTTTTAAAGATTTAACAGAGGCTAACTTTCTGCGGCTAATATTAATTTCGTTTCCGTCTTTTAGAACTACTATTCGTTTATGATTTAGGAGGTAGCTTTGAATGAAATTTTGATTAACCCAATGAGATTTGTGAACTCTTATAAATTGATCACAGTTAATTTTTTCAACATAATGTTTTAAGGGTTTTGATTTTAAGATAGGCAAAGCGAAGCCATCTATAAAAAATTTTGTATAACTTGAACAAGCCTCTAAGCGAATAATATCACTCACTTTAATACGCTTTAATGTTTTATTTAAAGATAATAAAATTGTTTTTGATGGATGGGATGAGTCTATGTTTTTAAAATCTGATGGAGGCCTCATAAAATGATTTGATTTCATTGGGAAATATGGCTTCGCTGCTGAATTATTCATTTATTTTATTTTTTTTGGTTTTAAAATTTGATCATCATTCTGAGAAAAATTAAGTCAACAAAATGACAGGGTGTATTGGTGTAATCATTCAATTATAGCCACCCAAATCAGCTAAAAATTTACCAACATAACCAACCAAACTTTAAATTAACATTAGTCAATTAAGCGATTTGATTTATATGCACCACTTCCGAATGGTGAGTAAATGGATTAAATTGAAAATTACTTATAAGTGAAGTATTTAAAATATTACTGATTATTATTTTATAGGTTTTATTTTGTTTTAAAGCATAAGGCAGTACCAAAAATTGATGATTATAAGATATAGGAAATTCTTTTGTTTGTTTGCCAGAAAACTCTTTACCCTTTGTAAATCGACCAATATTGGTTGGTATTTCGTTTTTATCATAAGCTGCATCATCCGCACTAATCAATAGATAATTAGTTCTGTTTTCGGCAGCACAAATGTTTAAGGGGTTTAAGTTGCTGCTATCGTCATTATCATTATTCTGCCCTAATTGATCAAGGTGTATAATATCTCCATTGTTGAAAAGTAGCATTAGGGTATTTTCGTTAACAATTTCGAATTTGATTAAGTTGGCTGCTTGCGTGCAAACACTACATGTTATAAGTAGTATTAATGTTAGAATAACTTTTGTATTGTTCATTTTTTTTGCTTTAATACATTTTAAAAAGTCTTGGAAAGTGGGTCATATTCTTCCCAAGTCTTAAGGAGTCGTTTAAATTTATCTTTTCTACTTTCCTTCAAAGCTGATTTTAATAATGATTGGTATTTTTTGAATATTGGGTGTTGGGTGTTGGGTGTTGGTTTTCCAATGCGTGCCACAATTTGGAGTAGTGAAATGAATTAGATAAAAGTTATTTACTTATCACCAATTTTTGAATGACGTTGCTTTCTATATTTTGTAGTTGGAGGTAGTAAATTCCATTATCTAAATCATTGACATTTAACTCTACTTGATGTTGCCCAGCTTTTTGAATTTGGTTTTCCACTATAGTACTTAGTTTTTTACCGCTGGCATTAAAAAGTACAATGGTAACATTATCAGATTTTTCTAAATTGTAAACAATATTTGCTTTATCTGCTAAAGGATTTGGAAATACATTTACAGTAGTTGCTAAACTATTTTTCAATTTAAATTGAAGATCAATTTTTTCAATTCCATAATCGCCCTTAAAAGTTGTGGTGAAATCTACAATTTGATTATTCCAGCTAAAGCGTAAATTTTCACCTTTGTTGATAAACTCTTTGGTTATTGTTGTTTCATCATCGCCATAAATTGGTGTAGTCATTAAATAACCATCTTTAAGTACATCCATACGAGCTACTGTTTCTCCAATTTCGTTTAATATTGCCACCTGCTCTCCAATTGGTAAATTACTCGTTCCATTAATAAAGCTAAAAACATTGGTAAAATTGCTGGCTGTTTTAGCTGTAGAATTAGTCACTTTTACCCAATAGCCAAAACCATTTTCTAATTCGTTTAATGTATTTAAAAATGGTGGCTGGTTTGGATC